>WNFX01000016.1_pt1 | contig 126388 bp, 104 predicted proteins | sample 5400111 | NCBI WGS metagenome assembly WNFX01 (sample SAMN13153363, study PRJNA577476) | soil metagenome | isolation source: 40 cm soil or saprolite under grassland replicate 1 | place: USA:California | collected 2016-06-15
CGGTTTGACCGCTGTTGCGCGGCAGCCGGTACTGATACCACTTCGGCAGAAGGTGCAGGTGCCACGACGGGCGCAGAATCTGTTTCTTCCAGCTCTATATTATCACTAGGTGCAACATAACTTGTTTCTTCCGGTCTAATTTCGGACATTCTATTTTTTTCCCTTTAACTGTAATATGGTTCCTCAGGGCTTCTCACAAGTCGAGCAGGGTTCTTAGGGACAGCAGTCCCTAAGCGGGGTGTGGGGCAAGGAAGCCTGGGAGGCTTACGTCCCCACTTTCTCTCTTCTCCCCCGCCGGGCGGGAAAAAGAACTTTTGAGAAGCCCTGTATGGTTCCTAAGAGCTACTTTAAATAAATCTACTGGATATGATACACTGAGCTTTAAGGCACATTGTAACGTTCTCTGCTTAGATGGTCAAGTGCGGAAAAAACGCATTTCTTGCAACTCTATTCTCAAAAGTGCGTAAATCATAAACAGAAGGTATGCTGTGCAGTGCAGAAATGGAGTGAAATATGAGTAATCAGGAGATGCAATTTGCGGATCCCGATTGGAAACCCTCCCAACCACTTGAAGAGGAAGCAAACTCGCAGGAGCAGAAAGCATATGTTCCTCAGCCGATAAATGCCGATCCACGGGAGCAATCACAATGGAGAACAGCTCCGCCCTCACCTCCCCAGCAAGGAGTATACGCTGGTCTCCCACCCTATGCAGGAACTGCTCCACAGCAGATACAAGGTGGGGATTACAGGCAACCTCAATACAGACGGCGAGGTCGCAGTCCTTGGTTCTGGATTATTCTTGCCATCATAATTATTAGCTTAATGAGTGGTAGCTTTGGTTCTATGAATAGCTCTCGTTTTGGTTTTGGTCGCGGTCCGTTTGAGCAAAGCTACCACTATACAGTGAGCGGGCCACCAACGCTTGTGATAAACGATGCGAGCGGGAAAATTCGTATCGTTGCAGGCAGTTCGTATTCAGATGTGACCATCCAGGCGATCAAGCAAAGCAACTTTTTCGGCAATCCGAAAGATATACAAGTAACCCCCTCTCAAGAAGGCAACACCATTACTGCCAATGTACAAGACAGTGGGCCAGGCTCTGTCAACTTCGAGGTCACGGTTCCCCAGGGTACAAATGTGCAACTCAAGACAGATTCCGGTGATGTCGATATCGAGGGCGTTACTGGACAAATGACGTTGGCAACCAATAGCGGTGATATCCAAACAGCTAATGACACATTGAATGGCGCATCTTCGCTCTCGACCAACTCCGGTGATGTGAATGTAAGGCAAACGACACTGAACAATCAGGTGACGATCAATAGCAATTCCGGTGATATTAACTTTGATGGGACCATTGGCACAAGTGGAACATACCAATTTCAAACTGATATCGGCTCGGTCAACCTCACTGTAGCACCTACCTCAGCATTTCATATAGATGCCTCGACCAATTCAGGTTCAATCGGGGATTTCCCGGGCCTGAATGTGCAGAAAAATATCCAGGGCTCAGGGGCTAAGGCAAGCGGAGATGTAGGCGGAAGTTCACAGGGCCCGAGCGCGAAGGTGACAATCACTACTGGAAGTGGCGACATCAATTTACATCAATGATAGCGGTTCTTTTGATGTTAGCTCTTCCTTTCCTTAGAAAATGATAACTAATCCTTAGAAAATGCTGAGTCTTTTTATTGTTGACTTGTTCTTGTGTATAGAGGCTGTTATGCTTTAGGGGAAGAACACTTCAATAGATTTCTAGTGTTGGGTAGTAGAAATCTTGGGAAATGGCTATTTGTTACACCTCGATGAAGTGTTCTAACGCTAACCCTTTTAACTCTCATAAAAAGAGAAGTAACTAGAAGGAGAATCAACAATGCAAGTCAGCAAAGGTCGAGGTCGTGGTTTTGCGTCAATGAGTCCAGAAAAGAAGCGTGAAATTGCCAGCAAGGGCGGGAAAGCTGCTCATGCCATGGGCACAGCGCACAAATGGACAAGCGAAGAGGCGCAAGCCGCCGGACGGAAAGGCGGTTCAATCAGCCGCCGTCGCCCTAAGAGTGTTGCTCACGCGTAGGACAGAGTTGTTTAGTAATTACTTTTAGAAAGCTGGCTTTATTTAGCCAGCTTTTCATTTTATTTCAAGGTAGCTCTAAGTGCATCAGACGCATCTTAACCAACAAAATATATTTGCTTTGCTCACAAAAGAAGCAGTCAAACTCCTGCGACATCAGTGATCGCATTGAGCGCTCCCGGAGATAAAACCCCTCTAATTATTCCCAGGTCTCGTACTCATGGACGAACTTCTGACATCGTTGTAGCCCCTTCATCTCCCGTTTGCTGTAGATGTGATGAAATATGCGAACAATCGTTGTAATCATAGCATCCAGAGCTAAATTTTTGGGCAACAGATAAAAGTACTTTCTATACAAATCCCAGCCTGTCGAGCAGTTCACTAGTATATATAAACCGCATAGACCAGGCGTGATTACCATTATGGGCAATGTGTGAGAGGAGAAGAGGATATTTCAAACGACAGAGAATATCCACGAAGAATTCCGCCAACGGCCATCACCACCGTTGATCTTGAATTAGAAGAAACTAATCTTTTCCCCACAGAAGATCTCCTTGATATAGACGAAAATGAGGAACTGGTGGGAATAGGGATTTTTCGTTTTCGTTTTAGCCTGTCTAGTTTTCGCTTAGGGCGTGGATTGTCTTTACGACGCTTTAGCATCGCAGAAGCAGCCCTTTTACTAATGATGGCCTATATCGCCTCTCGCGGGTTTGGTGTGATACGTCAAAGCATGTTCAACGCTATCTTTGGCACTGGGCCTGAAGCAAATGCATACTACGCCGCTTTCCGACTACCCGAGACCCTTTACAATCTTATTGCGGGTGGTGCGCTTATTCAGGCTTTTGTTCCTGTCTTTGTCTCTTACGAAAAGCATCACGGACAAACTGAGACCTGGCGACTCGCAAGCCTTGTCTTCAATGTGATGCTGGTTACTCTCACTGCTATTGTACTGGTCGCTGAGTTTTTGACCCCTTCTTTTGTCAACAAACTGCTGGTTCCTGGCTACTCGCCAGCAGAACAGGCGTTGACTACATCGCTGACGCGCATAGTACTGGTACAGCCACTGATCCTGGGTATGGCCACTATTGCGTCAGGCATTTTGAGCAGTAAACGGCAATTCCTGTTGCCCGCCCTATCTATTGCGGTCTACAATTTTGGCTTAATAGGAGGCTTGCTGTTTACCCTGGCTATCCCTGGTGTCGGTATCTATGGTCCTACGTATGGCGTATTGGCTGCCGCTACATGCCAGTTGCTTGTGCAAGTACCTGGGTTATTGAAGCAAAAGTTACGCTACATGTTTGTATGGGATCTGAGGCATCCTGGCCTGCACGAAGTCTTGCGCTTGCTGGGTCCAGGTGCCCTCTCTGTTGCAATTCTCTCTGTCGGCTTTATTGTGGATACCGCCTTTACCTCTTTTCTCGCTGATCAGGCGAGCCTTTCGGCTCTGCATAATGCCCAGATGCTCTTTGCGCTGCCCGTGGCCTTACTCGCGCAAGCGGTAGCGCAGGCGGCGCTGCCACGCATGTCATTACTTGCTACAGATGGTCAGTATGTACATTTACGCCACCTGACGCAAAAGGTTGTCGGCGCAGCTGTCCTGTTGAGTATACCCACAGCAATTTTGCTCGTCGTGCTCGGCAGGCCTATGATCCATTTACTTTTCCAACATGGAGCGTTCGATCAGCATTCTTCCTACCTGACTTTCTTAGCGCTTATAGGCTATGCTGTGGGTCTGCCAGGGAATATCGCGGCTGATTTGTTATCAAGAAGTTTCTACGCGCTCAAGGATGCTCGTACACCGCTCTTGGTCAATATTTTCGGTCTGCTGGTGCGTTTCGGCTTAATAGTCCTCCTGCTCAAGCTGTTGGCAGGCAAATCCGTACTCATAGCGATCCCCCTGGCAGCTTCGGGCGCGGGAACTGCTGAAGCCTTGATGCTTGGTCTTCTCTTATTCTTGCGCCTGCGTGGAAGATGCAGAGAGGAAAAAATTCATAACGGCTGACGTGTATTCCTTTTCGCAGCGCAGGTATGCAGCATGCCCAGCGTCAAATAACAGCATTTGCGAGCCTGGGATGCGTTCGGAGATGATACGCGCATAGTCAACAGGGACAATGCGGTCACGTTTGCCATGCATAATCAAGGTGGGGCAGCGAATGGATGCCAGTTCCTCGTCGGTGATGATCACACCCCCGGCCTCAACCAGCGCTTCCTGTCCCTCAACATACATTGTAGGCAGCGAACGCCAGTAAGGTTCTCCGTGCAACTTCGCCAGTTCTTTTTGCCAATCTTCAGCCAACGGAACCTCAAGTAACCAGTGACGAATGGCTGCCACATTCTGCGCATTGATCGCCGGTTGAGCGCCCATCACAGCCAGGGCGAGCACGCGCTGAGGATGTAAAGCTGTAAGCAACAGGCCAACGATGCCGCCATCGCTGAAACCCAGTACCAGCACTTTATCGATGTCAAGAGCGTCGAGTAGAGTTGCCAGGTCTGCCGCATCATCTCGATAAAAGGAAAGAGCGTAACTTTTGCGTTGCGTAGAACGTCCGTAGCCGTGCAGATGTGGAGCTATAATGCGATAATGGCTACGCAAAGCAGGCAATTGCCCACCAAAGTCGCTTTCTGGTGTACCCCCGAATCCATGAATCAGGAGTACCGTATGCGGTCGGGAAGGATTGGGTTGAACGGTGAAATTTAGCTCAAAAATATCGTAGTACATGGTAGTATTGGGTGTATCGAGAATGGGCATCGTTCACCTATCCTTGGAGTATCGTGTAGTTCCTAAATAGTTTCATCCGATGTGGTAACTATTCAGCAGGAGGTTCCAAGGGGCCTACAAGGCCCCTTGGCGGGGTGCGGGGTGTCCCCGCCTTCCTCCCCCACCCTGCCGCCGGAGGCGGTGCAAGAGCAAAGATACCTGAATTGTTACCCGATGTGAAAAGTATAACATCTTGCAACGGGTGCTCAAAGTTGCATGGCAGAATGCCTTGACAGGCTCTATACTCATCACTATACTGTATGGCAACATTCAGTGCTGCATTCTTTCTTTACAGGTGATTCCAGCTGCCAGGTCTCGCCACGCAGTAAGTAAAGGAGCGACTAATGGACTCCGAGCAGACCATATCGGGTGACGGTTTAACTCCTATCACCAACAGTGGGAGCCTATCTCAAGCAACAAGCGGCATTGAGGATGAACTCATCATTAGTGCCATCAAGGTAAACAAATACTTTGGTGATAAGCATGTCCTCAAAGATGTCGATTTTGAGGTGCGTAAAAGAGAAGTTGTTGCGCTGATTGGTCCAAGTGGTTCAGGCAAGAGTACCCTCATCCGCTGCTTCAATGGCCTGGAAAAGCACACGAGCGGCGAAATCTACATCCATGGACAAAGACTCGATCCTCATCTCTCTAACAAGCAACTCGTTCCAATCCGTAGCGAACTGGGTATGGTCTTCCAGAATTTTAACCTCTTCCCCCACATGACTGTCATACAAAACGTGATCGAAGGCCCCTTGCTCGTTCGCAAGATGCCCAAGGACCAGGCGGTAGCACTTGGTGAGAAGTTGCTAGCTAAAGTTGGACTTGCGGAGAAGCGCGATGCCTATCCCAATAAGCTCTCGGGTGGCCAGAAACAGCGTGTGGCAATCGCGCGAGCTCTTGCTATGCAGCCCCGCGCGCTGCTTTTCGATGAGCCGACCTCCTCGCTTGATCCAGAATTGGTAGGTGAGGTGCTTAAAGTGATGCGAGATCTGGCCTATGAAGGTAGTACCATGGTAGTAGTGACGCATGAAATGCAGTTTGCGCGTGATGTTTCGGATCGTGTCGTTTTCATCTCTGATGGCGTGATCGTGGAACAGGGCGATCCCGCGGAAATATTTAAGCAGCCCAAGCATGAGCGCACAAAGCTATTCCTGGAGCGCGTGCTCTCTACTTTGCCTTAGCTTAAACCAGATGTACCAGGATTACCAACAGAAAGGCAATGATGCGTTATGGAACCTGAAATTGACAGGCGAACTTTTATCAAACGTGTGGGTCAGGCGGGAGGACTCCTTGTTGCGGGTGGGACGCTCGAATCTTTGCTAGCGGCCTGTGGCGGTAATGTATCTACTGGAGGCACAACTACACCAACTGCGGGCGTCACTCCCATAGGCAATGCAGGCCTGAAAACTCCTGGTTTATTGCAGTGGGGAGCAACCTCTGATGGTGGGGCTCCTTATGTCTTCCCAGATCCCAACAACCCCTCTCAGTTAGTTGGCTTCGAGTATGAAATTGGTCAAGCCATTGCTAAGCTGATGGGTGTTGTATCGAAGCAGATAGAAAACGACTATGGGCAGATGGAGCAGGCTCTACTAGCGAACAAATTCGACATGGTGATGAACGGCTGGGAAAAGACCCCCGACCGCGAGAAAACTGAGCTATTCTCCCAAGCCTATTATCGCTATGGACAGCAGATTGTGGTACGAGCGGATGACACACGTTTCGCCGGCAAGACAACCTCAAGCGAACTTGATTTGAAAGATTTAGAAGGTCTCACGGTTGGGACAGGCGCAAGCTATAAGGCAGCCGATATCTTAGGGGAAGACAAGAAGATCACCACCAAGCTCTATGATCCCGACCTTCCATTTAATGATCTGGCTGCGCACAGGATTGATGCCGTGTTAATCGACGGGCCAATCGCGGCCTACTATGTTTTGGGTGCCGGTCCTGGTGCCAAACCTAATCCTGCATTGAAACCAATCGGGAAGCCGTTCCGTACTGATGATTACTTTGTTGGCTTCAATAAAGCTAATCCTAATTCTCAAATCTTGCAGCCAGAGATCGATCGAGCACTCGTCGTCCTCAAACATGATGGGACGTTGAAAAGGATCTATATGAAGTGGAGCATGTGGAACGATCAGCAGGCTGAGATCGGCATCATGTAGCTTTTAGAGGAAAACATCCGCGCATAGTTTGCTCTTCAGTGCAACGTAGGTCTTGGTGGCATCATCTTTCACTGATTAGTGCTCACCAAGACCTACGTTGCACTGGTTTCAGCAAAGAGACAATATTTTTACCTGAAATGATATTTGCGCGATTGATATCAAAGGATGTGCTTTATGGACCTTATCCAGCAAGCTCTTCCAGATTTTCTGGTAGGCGCAAGAAATACCATCATATATTGTGTCTCTGCTTTTCCACTGGCTCTTCTCCTTGGGCTTATTCTCGCGCTAATGAGTAGCTCTCGTATCATCTGGCTGAGAGGGCCAGCGCGTATTTATATTGAGATTATACGTAGCACTCCTTTCATTGTTCAACTCTTCATTCTCTACTATGCAGTGGGCGCTGTCTTGTTGACAGTCAATTTGGAGACTCTTGATAATGCCTGGTCTGCAGGTATTGCCATTTTAGCAATAAACTACTCCGCATATGAGGCGGAAGTCTTTCGTGCTGGTTTTCTTTCGGTTGATCGGGGTCAGACAGAAGCTGCATTATCACTGGGTCTCACATCGTTTCAGAACTTCTTTCGTATCGTTCTCCCACAAGCTATTCCTCTCATGATTCCTCCATTCGTTAATGATTTTATCTATATGCTCAAAGACTCTGCTATAGTAAGCGTGATTGCTGGCACTGAACTCACTGCTGTACTGCAAACCTGGGTTACGCACCATGGCAGTAACCCTCTACCTCTCTATGCACTTGCAATTGTGCTCTACCTGCTTCTTAGCCTACCGACCTCCTATGTTGCCAGGTATTTTGAACGTAGATTGCGTGCGGCGATGTAATCTGGAAGGAGAAGAACATGTCATTTGTAGAACCCTCGGTAGAACGTCGCTCGCTACGCCCTTTATCTGCCCGTTTTGTTAGACGGTGCCAAAGTAACCATGATTGTCTCAATACTGAGTATTGTGCTGGCGACTATCTTTGGCTTTATTGGCGCCCTGGGGCGTCTTTCACGTTTTGCGCCTATCCGTTGGCTCGCAACTGTCTATGTTGAGGTGGTGCGTGGGACTCCTATTCTCGTACAGTTACTGCTGTGGTATTATGGTGTAGGCTACGTACAATCGAGCATAGGCTTTGACCCCTATAGTGCCGTTTTTCAAATTATGACTGCTCTCCAGAGCAATAGCCTTGTCCCAGACCAGTTTAATGCTTATTTCTATGGCATAATTGGATTGAGCTTTAACTACGGCGCCTATCTGACCGAAGTCTTTCGTACGGGTATCGAATCGGTATCGAAAGGTCAGACCGAGGCTGCATTGAGCTTAGGCTTGAATTCACGTCAGACAATGCGCCATATCGTGCTGCCACAGGCATTCCGTATCACTATCCCTCCATTTACGAACTACTTTATTACATTGGTACAGGATAGTGCCTTGCTCTCGGTTCTGGCTGTAATCGAACTGGACCACCAAACGTTTGGACTTGCCTTAATACAAACAAATGCGAACGTCAAAATGTTCGTCTTTGTTCTCGGCGCCCTGCTCTACCTCGCTATCTGTTATCCGCTCTCGTTGTTGGCTCGCTTCTTAGAAGCTCGTTTTGCAAGGGCATATTGATAGACTTGCTTTCTTGCTTGCTCATAAGCTATACTGTAAGAAAGGTCGCCACATATCGTATGTAATTCAGTGAAATTTGGTGTTTTTCGTGAAACTAACTGACATACCAGGAAAAAAACGAGGCCGCTATATTCCGAAATTCTACGTATTTCGTGGCTACCACCTGTCCACTTGCTATCCTTGACCTGACCTTTTCTCCCTCCCAAACTCCTGGTCTGTGCAAACCAGGATGAAATGCTTTTTCTGCATTTCGCATTCTCGCTTTTTGCTTGATTTCAAGACATTTTATTCGCACAGCTTTCTATAAGCCTGGTAGATTCTACACATTAGCAAGCGTTCTTAGTTTCGTACTTTCTTTCACACATCGTTTATCCCAATGGATAGGCGACAACATATATACCCACAAGCTGGAGATCTATCCATTACTAACAACACTGATAGAAGCTGAACCGGTAGGCGGGCCGGGGTGGGATATTTTTAACAGGCCGCATTACCAGAAAGGATTTTTATGAGTACCGATGGCTTACTCAAGGCCCTCAACGATTCCCAACGGTACCTCGACATCGTCCAAAAACAGGAGCTAGGCAAGAGTGAAGCGGAATGGTTGATCGAGACCACCGTCAGCAACTTTGCCAAATATTACAACAGTGGCTTTATCGAGTATCGTAAGTCTGTCACCGAAGCAGGTGACTTTGCGGCAGTCGAATGGACGGGGCGTGGTGCAACTTTCAAAGATGTGCTGGGCCGCGAATACATCGATTGCCTTGGTGGGTTTGGATTATTCAACCTTGGTTGGGCTCATCCTAAAGTCGTGGGGGCCGTTCAAGCACAGTTACAGAAAAGCCCGTTGCCTACACAGGAACTTCTTGACCCTCTCCGCGGTATGCTCGCCCATTTGCTGGCCGAGATTACTCCCGGTGACATTCAATACAGCTTCTTTGTAAGTAGTGGTACCGAGGCCGTCGAAGGCGCCATGAAACTCGCCAAACTGTACACGCGCAAGAGCGGTTTCATCGCCTCTGTGAGGGGCTTCCATGGCAAGACCGCAGGCTCTCTGTCCCTAACAGGCAAGGCCATTTTCCGCCGTCCTGCCATGACTCCGCAAAATAACGTTTTTCATGTGCCTTATGGTGACGCTGATGCTGTAGAACAGCAGTTGCGCATTGCTCGTGAGGTTGGCAATGATATCGCTGCTGTCATTATGGAGCCTGTGCAGGGTGAGGCAGGCGCCATCGTTCCTCCCGACGACTTCTGGCCGCGTCTCCGCCAGATTTGTAATGAATACGAAGTATTGCTCATCGCTGACGAAGTGCAGACGGGTATGGGTCGCACTGGCAAATTGTGGGGAGTTGAGCATTGGGATGTTGTGCCTGATATCATCACCTCTGCCAAGGCATTGGGCGGCGGCGTAATGCCCATCGGTGCCTTTATGTCCACCCCTAAAATCTGGAGCGTGATGAATAGCAACCCGTTCATTCATACATCCACAACAGGCGGTAATCCCCTGGCATGTGCCGCTGCCATAGCCGCTATTAATGTGACACTCGAAGAACGCGTATCTGAACAGGCCGCTGAGAAAGGCGAGTACTTCATTAAGCAGTTGAAAGAAATTGCTGCACGCCATAGCGACATCTATACGAACATTACCGGTAAAGGCCTGCTGATTGGTCAGCACTTTATAAATGATGACGTCGGCTATGCAGTCGCCTCAGGTCTCTTTAAACGTGGCGTGCTGATCTCAGGTACGCTCAATAACTCGCGGGTCATTCGAGTTGAACCGCCACTGGTGATCACCCGTGAAGAGATCGATACCGTCTTGAATCGCCTGGAGGACACGCTTCAGGAACTACATGCATCTATCTCGACTCCTGGCGTGCCTGATGAAAAGGCTATGGGAGCTCAATTCGTTGCCCCCATCACACCTCAAGGTCTGATTAATCATGCTTCTACAGATGATAAGGGTACCGCGGTAGCATAACAAGGAGTTGCTTCTCATGCATATTATTGTAATGGGTGGCGCTGGCGCTATGGGGCGCATTGCCGTGCGCACCCTGATCGAGTATTCGGATATCGACCAGGTTACCATTGCAGACTACAACGAAGAACGTGCACGCGAGGTTGCCGCCTCGCTTCAAAGCAGCAGAATTCAAGTCAAACAAATCGATGTTAATGATGATGAACGGTTACGTTCCCTCTCGCGCGGCACCGATGTCGTTCTGAACGCAGTTGAATACGTCTATAACTTACCCGTGCTCAAAGCATGTATCCAGGAGCATGTGCATTATGCCGACCTTGGCGGCCTCTTCCATATGACGCGCAAGCTGATGGACCTGGATGCCGAAGTCGAGGCGGCTGGTATTACCGCCATCCTGGGTATGGGTGGTACTCCTGGCATCACAAACGTGCTCGCTCGTGCTGCCGTTGATAAGCTCGACCGTGTTGAAAGTATCAAGGTGCAACTTGGCTGCAGTGATAACACGCCTTCATCAGCACCCCTGGTTGCACCGTATTCTATACGCACGATTCTTGACGAATTTACCAAGCAGCCGCAGGTTTTTCAGGATGGGGTATGGTATCCCCAGCAACCATTGAGTGGGCAGGAAGAAATGGTTTTCCCGTTACCTGTTGGTCGCGCTACCAGCCGATTTCATGACGAAGCTTAAGTTTTTGGTTGACCTGGGCTTTGGTAGTGATGAGCCGATCAATGTGCGCGGCGTCAAGGTGTCGCCACGTGAAGTGCTGGCTCGTTTGCTGGAAATGGCCCCTGCTGAAGATGTCGAGCCACAGGACTGCGACGTCTTACGCATTGTGGCAACAGGTGAGGCTGGTGCACAACAGGTAGAGATTACCAACCAGGTCGTGGTGCTTCCATATCGCCGCTGGGGCATTAGCGCGGGCGCTCTCGATACTGGCACACCACTCGCCATTGCCGGGCGCATGCTGGCAAACGGTGAAATTACTCGCCGTGGTGCTTTCGGTCCAGAAATGTGCGTACCCATCGAGCCATTCTTCCGTGAATTGGCTCGTTATGATATGCATGTGACCGAAACTCGCACTGTAGCCGTGTCGTAGGAGAGGAACTTTTGTATAGTCCTGTAGTGGCAGTGTGAATGTTGGGAGGGAACTCTTGCTTCGTCCTCGCACCTCCCCTACATTTACGATGACAACATTTGATCTGCAAAAACAATAAGGAGCAATGATATGGATACTCAGATGGATAAGACCCAGCTTCTCAATAGAATCCAATCCGAGCGCGCTCCCCTGGAGGTGATGCTAACACAGATGTCCGAAGAGCAAATGATCAAACCAGGAGTCGAAGGTAGAAGTTCCGTCAAGGATATTCTGGCGCATATTACTACCTGGGAACAACATCTGATTAGAAGGCTTGACGTAGCCGCACATCAGGGAGTATCCGAGGTATATGTTATAGAGCCAAGCGAGCGTGAAGATACGGATGCTGTTAACGAACTGATCTTTACACGCAATCAGCATCTGCCGCTGCACGAGGCGGTGTCGGATTTCCACCGTTCATTACATGATGTTTTGCAAGCAGTAGCAGCGCTTTCAGAAGAAGACCTGTTCGATCCCCAGGGGCTTGCACAGGTGTTTGGTATTTCAGTTGAGAGGGTCATCGGTAGTGATACCTTCCTGCATTACCCTGAACACATCGAGTCTGTTCGTGCATGGGTGAAGAAAGAACAGGCTAAAAATTCGTCAAAATAGCTCTGTGTACCCTCATCCCTGTTGTGATAAAATGTCGTTAGTAGATCGACCTGCGTTCAATAGAATCGTGCCTGATGTGCCATTTTGCTGCGAATAACGAGCAATTGAACGCCATTCCTTGCGAAGTCCGTTATTTCCCACATCCGAAAGGAGCTATTTAGGTGTCAGATTACAAACTTTTCATTAATGGTGAACTTGTCAACAGTAGTTCAGGCAAGACTGTTGAGGATATTGGCCCGGCGACAGGCGAACCGATTGCCGAAGTGCCTTTAAGTTCGTTGGATGATGTAGAGCGTGCCGTTGCGGCAGCACGAGAAGCGTATGATGATGGACGCTGGTCTGGCCTGACACATGGAGCGCGTGCCGCAGCGCTGGAAAAACTGGCAATGGCTGTGGAAGCTCACACTTCAGAACTGGCTGAGCTAGAGTCATCGGACACGGGTAAACCCATCAAGCTAGCGCGTGATAGTGACATTCCATTTTCTATCGATAATCTGCATTTCTTCGCGGGTGCAGCCCGTCACCTGGCTGGCATAGCAGCCAGCGAGTACAGTGGGGGACATACGAGCATCATTCGCCGCGAGCCTATCGGTGTGGTTGCTTCGCTGTGCCCGTGGAACTATCCTTTCATGATGGCTACCTGGAAGATCGGGCCTGCATTAGCTGCTGGTAACACCGTCGTCCTCAAGCCATCCGTTGAAACGCCGCTTACCACGCTCAAGTTAGGTGAAATCGCCCTTGAAGCTGGCCTGCCTCCTGGCGTGCTCAACATCATCACCAGTGGCCCTGGCTTGGCGCAGGCGCTTTCCAGCCATAGCAAGGTCAATATGGTCTCGGTCACAGGCAGCACGGAGAGCGGCAAACACATCATGCGCGCGGGCGCCGAGAGCATCAAGCATGTACACCTGGAACTTGGAGGCAAGGCTCCGTTTATCGTTTACGACGATGCGGACCTTGATGCTGCTACGAGTGGTGCAGTTGTAGGTGGCTTCGTCAACTGTGGACAAGATTGCACTGCTGCCACCCGTATCTATGTGCAGGACAGTGTCTATGATACCTTTATGGACTCCTTCCTCAACAAAGTCAGGCAGATTCGTGTCGGCAACCCCACAAATGAGAATACTGATATGGGACCATTGATCTCTGCTACCCAGCGCTCCACTATTGAAGGCTTTGTTGAACGGGCTCTGCGTGATGGCGCAAACATCGTGACAGGCGGTAAGCGAGCAACCGTTAAGGGGTTGGAGAAAGGCTTCTTCTTTGAACCAACCGTAATCGCGCAAGACCGCAATGATGCTGAGATTGTGCAGAATGAAGTCTTTGGCCCGGTTGTCGTCGTGTGCCGCTTCAGCACCGAGGAAGAAGTGTTGAAAAAAGCTAACGACGTAGTCTACGGTCTGGCTTCCTCTGTCTGGACACGGGATATCTACAAGGCGATGCGTGCTAGCAAGGAGTTGCAGTTTGGCACGGTGTGGGTCAATGATCATCTGCCGCTCACCTCTGAGATGCCGCATGGAGGCTATAAAGAGAGTGGTATAGGTAAAGACATGTCTCTATATGCCTTTGAAGATTACACCCAGATCAAGCATGTCATGATTGAGCTGTTCGGTGAGGCTCGCAAAAGCTGGCACTACACCATCTTTGGTGATGCAGAGTAGAGACTAATAATGCTGATTAACAAAATCATCCGGACATCTGTAGGGGCCGATTTATCGCGCCCAGCGCCGATTTATCGGCCCTCGGTGGATTTTCCACTATCCAGATTATCCAGTTAAAACGCATGATTAGAGCTTCTGTATGACATGGCACTCGCATGGGTGCCATGTTTATTATGTATAAGAAATGGGTTACGTAATTTCTACTTATTTAATATATTCCCAATTATATCTCCACCATTCCGCAACTACCTCGTAACCTCAAAAAGGTACAGTTTACAAAGTATCATTAAGCTCGCTCTCATCGGTTGTTCTTCGTTTATTGAGTGGTGGGAGCCTATCCCTTGGATTTGCTATGGTATACAACTCAGCGAGAGATTCGTACAGTGGGGCCTGGACATTTTCTCTCATCGCATCCTTATCCTTATGGCTTCTATCCATCTATCCAAGATGTTCTCGTCTCTAAGTTTGATTCTATTGAGATCGTTTTAAGTTGCTCACAAAGGAGGAACTATGCACCAGTTGAAAGGACTCTGGCGGCACCGCTTTACTCATGTGTTTGTTATGGCAACTCTCCTAACGATGTCATTGGCATTTGCGGGATTGCCTCTTCTACACTCTCATACGAGTGTACACGCAGCTCCAAGCGGCTGCCAGCTCAACTCTGCCAAAGGCAACATTCAGCATGTGATCTACGTACAGTTTGACAACACCCACTTTACGCGTGACAATCCGAACGTTCCCTCGGATCTTGAACAAATGCCCCACCTGCTCAACTTTATTAAGAGCAACGGTGTGCTGCTCACAAATCACCACACACCGCTCATCTCTCACACCGCGACCGACATCCTGACATCGCTCACAGGTGTCTATGGGGATCGCCACGGCGTGCCAGTCAGCAACAGTTTCCGCTACTTTAATCCAAATGGCACGAGCAACCCTGGCGTTTCGTTCGCCTACTGGAATGGCGCTATTTTTGATCCATCGAACCCGCCGACGCCTACCGATACCACATTCAATATGTTGACAGCCCAGGGTAAGAATGCCCCTGCACCATGGGTGCCCTATACGCGTGCTGGCTGCAACTTTGGTGCAGTTGCCACGGCGAACACGATCTTAGAGAATACCTCTGTCGATGTCTCCCGGGTATTCGGACCCAATTCGCCACAGCAGCAGGAAGTGATCGCGAACCCGCCCCCTTCGACGCTGCCACAAGCTGACTTTGTTGGTATCGGCATCCACTGCGCACTGGGAAATTCGCTGTGTTCCAGCACCAATACTGGTCAACCTGATCTGCTGCCAGATGAACCCGGAGGCTATACGGGGTACATGGGCCTCTTCGGCCACAAGTATGTCGCGCCGCAAATCAGCCCGAGTGGACCATTGACTGACCTGAACGGCAACGTCATCCAGGACCCCCAGGGACATATCGGCTTCCCCGGCTTTGATGGTATGTCCGCAGCTGTTTCGCTTGCCTACGTAGCTGATATGCAGGAACATAGCGTTCCCATCACCTATGCCTATATCTCCGATGCTCACGATATGCATCCCTCTGGACCAGCCTTTGGCCCTGGCCAGGCTGGCTATGTTGCGGCGCTCAAGGCATATGATAACGCTTTCAACACGTTCTTCACGCGGCTGGCGAACGATGGCATCAATCAAAGCAATACTCTCTTCGTCTTCACCGCTGACGAAGGAGATCATTTTGTGGGTGGCCCGCCTAGCTCGGCAGGATGTGATGGGGTGACCACACCTTGCACCTATAGCAAGATCGGTGAGATTAATGCCAACATGGCTGGTCTGCTGGCAACAGAGCAGGGGGTCACAAACTCGTTTACCGTGCATTCCGACTCGGCTCCCACTGTCTACATCAACGGCAATCCAGCACGGAACAATGAGACTATCACTCGTCCTTTCGAACGCGCCGTGAGTAAATTGACAGCGGTGAATCCGATAACGGGCAACACCGACACGCTCACTCAGTTCCTGGCCGATCCGGTCGAGATGAAGTTACTGCATATGATTACGGCGGATCCGGCGCGCACACCGACATTCACAATGTTCGCCGACCCCAATTACTTCCTGTTTGCAGGCGCGGCCAACTGTAATTCTCCTTGTGTCACTGAGAACCCGGCCTTCGCCTGGAACCATGGTGATGTGCAGCCAGAAATCATTACCACCTGGCTTGGCATGGTCGGGCCGGGCGTCGATCAGACTGGCATCGACAGCACTACCTGGTCGGATCATACCGATATCCGCCCGACCATACTGACGCTTCTCGGTTTGACGGATGACTATAGCCATGATGGGCGCGTGCTCATTGAAGACCTCCAGGGCTCTGCCCTGCCGCCAACGTTGCAGAAGAGTAGCGATAACTTTACTGCCCTTGCCCAGATGTACAAGCAGATCGATGCCTGTGTTGGGCAACTAGGCCTGGCTAGTCTTAAGGTCTCTACGAAAGCCTTGGAGAGTAACACGCCCCATGATAATACCTATACCAACCTCGAGAACCACCTCATTAGGATCACTAGCAAGCGTGATGCCCTCGCTGCCAAGATGATTGCCTTTCTGGAAGGTGCAGAGTTTATTGGGCAGCCAATCAGCAAGGGCCAGGCAGATCCTCTCATCTCGCAGGGTCAGGATCTACTCGATGAGGTGAACAGCTTGTAGCTACTGTTCTGCATAAGGCAGATAGGCGGACACGTGCCGCCTGTTGCTAGCGCAATAGACTAACTGAAAACGGTGGGGCACCATAATGGTGCCTCACTTGTTGCTAAAGTGATGAATATCTTTGCTTTCGATCCCATTATCCTTCCTGCACACTCCTCCTTGACGAAATGAAATACTTTTGAGATCAGGTTTGTTTTCATTAGAGATACCTACATTCAGGTAGAGCAAGCAGTGATCTATAATCAGGAGCGCATCATGAGCAGCATTGCCGAGTTGGTAGAACATGAAGTGATGAGTTGGCCGAACGTGGAAAGACTTCCTCACCGCTTTGGCGGAATCGAATTTCGCGTCAATGGCCATGAGATTGGACACCTGCATGGCAATCGACAGGCAGATTTACCGTTTTCTGTACGTACGCGTGAGGAGCTTGTAGCAGCAGGACGAGCATCACTACATCACATCCTCCCTCAGACTGGGTGGGTGAGTTACTATATTCGTGGACCTGAAAGTGTTCCTGGGCTGATTGACCTCTTTCGCTTGAACTATGAACGTTATAATCGTCCAGCAGATTCTCCTCAGACAAAACTAGAGTAGAGATTCTGTTTGTATTAAAGATTTCTTGTCATCTGCTAAACTCCATAGCAATGGTTTAGTAAGAAGGAGCAACTTATGAGTATTTTTACCCCGGCAGAGGTTGAGTACCTCAATGGCCAGCGGCTTGGACGCCTCGCAACTGTGAACAGTAAAGGCGAGCCGCATGTTGTGCCAGTCGGTTTTCGCTACAATGCTGAGTTGGATACCATAGATATTGGTGGTCACAATATCGCTCAAAGCAGAAAGTTTCGTGATGCGGCTCACCAGGGACGAGTTGCTTTTGTAGTAGACGATGTACTGCCTCCATGGCAGCCGCGAGGAATCGAAATACGTGGACGTGCAGAGGTTTTATCCACGGGTGGCCAGGAGATCATGTCAAGTTTTTCTCCAGAGATGATCCGAGTGTATCCTACTCGTGTTATTGGCTGGGGCATCGATAGTCATGCCTTTCAACCACGGATCAGAACAATTGAATGAGAGAGACCATCAGTTTGAACATAGTTCTCCTCTTTTATCGTCGCCTGTACAGAACGAGCGCACTCCCCTCAGAAAGTCGGGACGAAGATGTCACAGCTATGTGATCTCATCGACTTGCCGACTCATCCGCTCATCACTGTAGTTGGAGCAGGTGGCAAAACTACAACTATGTATATCCTTGCCGGAGAACTGGCACAACGCGGTAAGCGAGTAATCACGACTACCACAACCCAGTCGGCGCTGCCTGGAAGCAACATAAACGTATCACCGTTACCGGAGTTCCCATCCGTGAGGATAAGCTCGCCGGACTTCAGCCAGAGCAGCCCTATGAATTGCTCATGAATAGTGGAGCCGATGCCGTGATTGTCGAAGCTGATGGTGCTCGTCACCGCATGATAAAAGCCCCTGCGGACCATGAACCTGTAGTACCATCGCAGACAAATGTTGCGCTGTTGATGATGAGCGCTGAGGCGATAAATCAGCCGTTGAGCGCAGAGGTTGCTCATCGTCCGGAGCGAGTTGCCGCTGTTGTAGGCATGAAACTTGGAGAGATACTCACTCCTATGCATATTGCACAACTGATGATTAGTGATCAAGGCGCGCTCAAGCACATCCCCGAAACTGCAGTTGCCTATCTGCTGATTACTCATGCGATAGAGGAGAGGCGAGATGCACTTCGCGAACTTTCAGAGCTGGTACTACAGTCACATCGATTGTCAGGTGTGCTGTATTCAAGGCAGCCTGAGAAATGGCTCGTTTATGACTGCCTGAGAAACACTCCACGAAACGTTTGAGAAACGCTACTTCCAGCCGTTGCGCCGTCGTATCCAGCGGATTATCGACCGCCGCTTCTATCGCAGCAAGTATGACTCGGTTCGCACTTTGGAAGCATTCAGTTCTATAAGCCTTTATAATACGAGTCATACGAAGGGCATACGCATCTGGGTGATAAAAAGTGACACCTGAAATGGGTGTTCTCTTGGAGATCTATGGTTATCAGCCGTTGCAGAACTATGAAAACTCAACTATCATACTCAATGGTTTCATGGTACACTTTAATGTCTATGAAAGAAGAACTATAATTATGAAACTTGGCCTCTACTGGTCTTATGCCACGCGCTCACTTATCCGGGGTGGGCAGCGAACCGTACTCGCCATCTTCTGTGTAGCGGTAGGCGTTATGGCTATCATTGCCTTACAACTAGTTGGGCTAAGTGTCAATCAAGCTCTGCTTGGCAATATCATTGAGGCCAATGGTGGCGATATACGGCTGAACGCTGACCTGGCGCCTTTACGCCAGCGCGATCTGGCCTATTTCGACAAGCTCAAGCAACAGGGACGCATCACCGAATATGCGACTGCCTATGATCCAGGCGGCAGTATCACACTCCCCACAGGTGGGGAAGTAACGTTTTCCTTTATTGCCATTTCGAACAACTTTCCACTGGTGGGCCAGGCGAATTTCGTTGCTCCATCTCATGATCTGGAGATCCAAAACGTCGTTACCGGCAAAAGCGTTGCCATGAGTTCAACTGTCTTTGATGCTCTCAACGCCCATATTGGTAATACCTACCGGGTGAAGACGCTAGATGGTCGCTTTGTGCCTATCACCGTCGCTGCAGAGTTTCAAGAAGATGGTGTATTTCGTGGTCCCCAGATCATCATTTCACAGGCCACTTTAAACGCTGTCCCTGGTCCGAATGGTGTCACAGAGCCTGCACAATATGGCACAGTCTATATAACCGTACCGGCATCAAACATTAGTTCTGTCAGAACACAGTTGAGCCAGCAGTTCCCATCTGCTCGTGTCATAACTGCTACTGACCTGCTCAAACAGCGCCAGACCCAGGTGGATCAGATTCGTCTCTTCTTACGTATTGTTGGCTTATTAGCCCTTTTTATCGGTGGTATTGGCATTATCAATACCATGCAGGTGCTGCTGCGTCGGCGTCAAATCGAAATCGCCATGCTCAAAACCACTGGTTATCGCCAGTTAGATCTCTATGTCCTCTTCGGGCTGGAAGCTGCTCTCTTAGGTATTTTAGGAGGTACTGTCGGCACACTGGTGGGATTGGGTACTAGCTACCTCGTGCGCGGCGTTGTTGAGCGTGCCTTTTTCATTCAACTGCCAATCGTCCTGGATACGCTCACGATTGCGTCTGGCCTGCTTATCGGACTGGCAACTGCCCTGATCTTTGGACTGCTGCCAATTGTCCAGGCTAGCCAGGTACGTCCCCTCTCTGTGCTGCGCGAGATCAGCGAACATAGGAGGGTCTCTTCGCACATCATCACCGTTGTGCTACTTATTGTATTGTCATTGCTCTTTGTGGTGTTGGCTTCTGCCATCCTGGGTGACGTGATTACAGCCGCAATAGCTGTCTACGGTGGCGCAGGAGTGATCTTTTCGCTCGCGCTCGGGTTCGGCTTATTAGTGCTGGCAATTTCAAGACTGCCAGTTTATGAGAAACCCAGGCCCCGCATGCTTCTATGGATACTCCTGGCCATTGGCCTAACCATTTTATCAACCCTCGTGCTGGTTGCTCTCTTCCTGCTGGGTGAAGCTGCGAGGACTCTTACAACAAGCGCCGGTAACAGCCTCATTGGTACATATGCACTGGTTGTGCTTGCTGGGATGGGTATCGTATTTGTGGGAGGATCGCTAGTCTACTTGCTTGCAACAATCGTCAATAGTGCGGTTATGTTTACACCCCGTTCATGGAAAACTGCCGTTATGCTGGCGTATCGCAACCTGGGAAGACAGAGATTGCGTACGACAACCACCCTGACTGCACTTTTTGTTGGGGTCTTCGCCATAGGGATGATTCTGATCCTGGGCCAGGGGATCAAAGAAGCCGTCAATAATACACTCAGCACTCTGTTCACCCATAATGTATTCGTGGTTGTGCCACCGAACCAGAAACCGATGGTTCAGAATCAACTGGCGAGTCTAAAAGGAATCGACTCCGGCAAAACACAGGTAAATCCAGTTGTGCCACAGGTATACCCGATCCTTGTTGCTGGACAAGATATCAATGCCATTCTTCGAAGTGTTCGCAGCACGGATAAGCTCAACAGAAGGGATATCATAGGTGACCTGACTGATGTTCAGGGATTCGACCTGCGCGGGGGCAAGAACAATCTTCCAAATATTATCCTTAAAACTGGCCGTAATCTACAGTCTAAGGATGCGGGTACCAATGCTGTCGTCTTGAGTTCGGAACTTGAGCTGTCCCCAGTGAACTTGCGGGTTGGTGATACTCTCGTTGTGCAGAGCACGGATGGTACTGTAACTAAGATCCTCAAAGTAGTGGGATTCTATGATAGCACCTCGCCGCAGGGCAACCCAAACTTCGCTGTCATGCTAACTGATTCGGCTATGGCTGAGCAACTCGGAGGGTCGCAGACGCTGGAAGTCTTCTCGCTCAAGGTCGATCCCAAGCAGGTACCAGCTCTCAGAAAACACCTGAACACGTCAGTGCCAACCGCCATCATTCTCAGCGTTGTGGACATTGATACCCTCGTAAACCAGGTGCTCAATAATCTAATCATTATGCTGACGACAGTGGCTTCACTGGCGATGATTGCCGGCTTGATTATTATTGCCAACGCGGTAGCGCTGGCAATGCTGGAGCGGCGCCGTGAGATCGGCATTCTGAAATCCGTCGGCCACACTAGCAAATCGATACTCTCCACCGTGCTCATAGAGAATGGCCTGGTGGGCCTACTCGGCTCATTGGTGGCTATGCTCCTGGTGGTGGGAGCAGTTACCGCACTCAGCAGGTTTGTCTTCCATACCGAGCTTGGCATCGGTCCTCCTCTGGTGGCGCTTATCATCAGCGCAACATCATTAATTACAATGATTGTGGCAACAGTGGTTGCTTGGAGTGCTGTGCGCGTGCGGCCTTTAGATGTGTTGCGGTATGAATAACGATAGTTGAGACCGAATTACCCCAATTTTTTCGTGTATTATGTACTCAAGATAAGTTTCCCCTTGCCTGGATTGTCTTCGAAACATTATCAATAGCATGGGAATTGCGGATACTCCACTAGAAGCTGTTCGATGGTTGTTACCTGCAAGTTCATCAAGGATATGCTCGACAGCAATACGGGTATCTTTAATCGACGGTCTACAGAAAAACTTGTGCGCAAGGTTATGGTAAGAAATTGGTACTACTTTCTCGGCAATCAACTAAACAATAACCTTGATTACCTGTGCGGGATGAGTTATACTTCCGACATACTCGTTTTGACATACCATAGTACAATTTGTTGCACGTTCAAAATGACCTTTGCCTGGGGGCAAATGGTCAGGTACTACCTATCAGTTCGCCTGAGTCTATAGCACGTGACACTTCCTTGCATCTTGCTTGAGTGCGGAGCACTAGACGCGTAGTGTCGTTGGCGGTCTGGATAAGAACTACTGTAGGGGCTACCTTTACGGTTGCCCGCCTATCCACAGAACATAGAAGGGTCAGACGTTACTTCATGGAAACGCCTCAACCAGATAACCAGGAACCAAAAGATTCAAATTCACCACGTTCCCCACAAAAAACAACAAAGAAACGGGATAGGTTGGTTCGTTTTGGTGTCCCTGTCCTTGTGGTGCTCCTGGGAATCCTGCTCCTGGCAGCTATAGTCACTCGCGTAGTGAGTAGCAACATGAGTCGTTTGAACACCCTAGAAAAGCCTATTAGCGATGTGCTCAATCTCGCAGATCACCATGGGCTGAAATCAGTGACGATAAATGGCGATGATATTTTTGCTGTAGATACCAGGGGCCTACGCTATCACGCAGTCAAAGAAGATGGGCAGTCCGTGACCGAAACCCTCCGGCGCGACGGCGTAATAGTCAACATCGACAATGGACAGCCGAATCAATGGATGCAGGGGTTGGTAGACCTATTATTTTTGGGTGTTGTTGTAGGTGCGTTATACCTTTTCTTCCGCCGTAGTGGCATGAGCGCCCAGGCAAATGGTTTCGCCCGCTCAAAAGCAAAACGCTTTAGCGAAGCTCATCCATCGGTGCTCTTCCAAGATGTTGCAGGGGTAGAGGAAGCGAAGATGGAGCTACAGGAAATCGTAGAGTTTCTCAAGTTCCCATCGCGTTTTATCTCCATGGGTGCTCGTATTCCCAAGGGTGTGCTACTGGTAGGTGCCCCTGGTACAGGCAAGACGCTTATCTCACGTGCCGTAGCTGGCGAGGCGAATGTGGCTTTCTACAGCATTAGCGGGTCTGAATTTGTGGAGATGTTCGTCGGTGTCGGAGCTGCGCGAGTGCGCGACCTCTTTAAAGAAGCTAAAGAGCATGCACCATGCATTCTCTTCATCGATGAGATTGATGCCGTGGGTCGCCATCGCAACAACTCAGGTATGGGTGGCAATGACGAACGCGAACAGACGCTCAATCAATTGCTTGTTGAATTAGACGGCTTTGATAAACAAACCAACGTTGTTGTCATAGCTGCTACCAACCGCCCTGATGTCCTCGATCCTGCCCTGCTGCGTCCTGGACGCTTTGATCGCCAGGTGATGCTCGATAAACCCGATATTCGTGGCCGTCTTGCCATCCTCGAGGTACATGCGAAAGGCAAGCCGCTTGCAAGCGATGTCACCTTAACGGAGCTGGCGCGCCAGACAGTGGGTTTTTCTGGCGCAGACCTCTCTAATCTCCTGAACGAAGCTGCTTTACTGGCTGCCCGCCGCCATCAGGATGTGATTGGCAAAACGGAACTTGACGAGGCCATCCTGCGAGTTATGGCGGGACCAGAACGCAAGAGCCGTGTGATTACCCAGGCTGAGAAGGCTATTATTGCCTACCACGAGGTAGGGCATGCCATAGTGATGCGCTCTATGCCTGGCGCAGATCCCGTACACAAAGTGACAGCTATTGCGCGAGGCATGGCCCTCGGCATTACCGTACAGGCGCCAATTGAGGATCGCTACCTCATGCGCCAGTCGGAGTTACTGGCAAAGTTGGCAGGAGCGATGGGCGGACGTGCGGCTGAAGAGATCATCTTTGGCGATATTACGACGGGAGCTAGCCAGGATATCGAGTATGTGACTAATATAGCGCGGCGCATGGTATGTGAATTTGGCATGAGTCCCCTTGGTCATGTTGCGCTCAAAGCAGAAGCCGACGGTACCTCGACTATCAGCGCAGAGACGGCTGCCAGAATTGATAAGGAGATTTCATCGCTGGTTGAGCAAGCCTACGAAACAGCTATGAACATTTTATACGAGAAGAAGGACAAGCTTATCACCATAGCTGAGCATCTGATCGAGGTCGAAACAATAGACGGCTCAGAACTTGACGCAATGTTGTTTGCAGCATGACTCGTACCTTCATCGCACTCGAATTGGATGAATCCCTGCAGCGCTTTCTTGGCGAGATCGTACACCGGGCAGCACAGGAGCTGCCCACTCTGCGTTGGGTTGATCCAGCACGGATTCATCTGACGCTGGCCTTCCTCGGTGAATTGACCGATGAACAATTAACGACGGTAATACATGCTTCTGAAACAGCGGCACAAAAGGCTTCACCTTTCGAGTATCGTCTCAAGGGACTGGGAATTTTTGGTTCGCCTCAACGACCTCGCGTAATCTGGATGGGTGTTGAAGACCAACCATCCGGGCAACTGCATGGGTCGCCGCTTCAACACCTACACCGCGTACTGACTAAAGAGCTAGAAGTGCATGGCTTCGAGGTTGAAAAGCGACCTCTCACGCCACACCTCACACTTGCACGTATCAAGCAATCTCTATCTCCCTATGAACAACAATCCTTGCAGCGCTTACTTCATTCAAAGCAGGCCGCTGCTGCTTCCCTTTTATACCGTGTGAATCATTTGAGCGTCATGAAAAGCGAGCTCTCGCGAACAGGTGCAAGATATACCTGCTTACGAGAATTACTCCTCTCGAAATCTAAGCTTGAAAAGCGATAATCTCGTTTCCCCGCTGTAGTCGTTTTTGATAGTCAACATTCGCTATCTATTTCGTCTAAACAGGTTACATTTACCGGCAAACCTGCTAAAATGGTAATGCTTCGTTCCCGCTTTAGTACTTCCTTGCATTCAGATGAGAAAGAATTTCTGGTGCCGGGCGATTTAATTTAAGATATAATCATAGTAAAGGATTCTGGCATTGGTGCTCGTACCGCTACCCACTTCTGTTGCTGTCCTAACGCCTGCCACATCGGCTAATCTTGGCCCTGGATTTGATACGCTTGGGCTTGCACTGCAACTTTATAATCGTTTTGACGTTGAAGTAGTGGAGGGTGATCCACAATCTCCGCAAATCTATGTTCAGGGGGCCTTAGGAAGTAGCCTTTCGACGGGGCCGGACAACTTGTTTTTCCGCGCCTTTGCCATGCCCTTTCAAAACAAACAGGCTGATTTACCTGCCGTGAAGATACGTATGTCCATAAATGTTCCACCTGGTTGTGGGTTGGGCAGCAGCGCGACCGCTGTCGTCGGAGGATTAATAGCGGCGAATGAACTGTTGCGTATCAAGGGCCTTGCTGTACAGAAAGAAGAGCTATTACTACCAGCAGTAGAGGCCGAAGCAGGCAATCATCCCGATAATGTTGCTCCGGCATTACTTGGTGGCCTGGTCGCTACCACAACCGCGGACGGAGAGATTCGTGCAGTGAAAACGCGCTTCCCCGATGCACTTAAAGCGATAATTTTCACTCCCTCTTTCCCAATGGATACTATAACCGGGAGGAAATTGCTGCCTGCTAACTATTCCAGGGATGATGTCACGTTTAATACTGGACGTGTAGCTCTCTTCTTAACGGCGCTGCAAACAGGCCGCTATGAACTTATCGGTGAAGCTATGCAGGATCGCTTGCATCAACCCTATCGCCAGGCGCTATTTCCGGCTATGCCCGATATTATTCAGGCCGCCCTTGACGCTGGTGCGCATGGAGCCAGTCTTTCAGGCGGAGGTTCATCGTTAATTGCCCTTGCCAGTTCCAACTTTCATACTGTATTGCGGGCAATGCAGCAAACTGCCCGTTCATTTGGAGTAGAAGGAACCGGCATGATTTTGCGTGCGGATCAGGTTGGTGCAAGAGTAATTGCAACTAGCAGGACCAGGAAGCGAAAGGTTAGCCATTATCGCTATCCTTCAAGTACGCTTCATTAAAAAGGTATTCGAAGCTGTGCATAGCCAAAAACGAAAGGATGTCAAAACCCATCATGGGGATGAACTCTGCGAGCTTCCCGCCTAATCAATTGGACGGTAATGCGATTAGCAACGCACTGACTACAGTCTCTTTGCGCTGCGTGGAATGCTCTGCGCTCTATCCAGGTATTGGTAAGCAGCCGCGTTATCGCTGCGATTGTGGTGGTATTCTAGATGTTGAGGCAATGTTACCCAATCCAACGCAGCCTCTTGATGCCTTGCAAGAAGGGTATGAAGCCCTAACGGCTCCTGAAAGTGATTTTACACCCCTCGCGGGTGCTAACTGGCGACGGCTATTTGACGAACGTGCTATGCTGCCTCCAACGTGGCCAATACGTGTTGATACACATGTACCAGATATCAGTGGCGTGTGGCGCTACCGTGAACTCATCTTGCCTGTTCCTGAGCGGTTCATCGTCAGCAGGCCTGAAGGCAACACTGGGCTGTATCCTGTTGGCAGAGAGGACTGTGACAATCGACGTGCCGGGCATCGGCAAATTGGTCACTATGCTGCCCTGGATCGTTTTTTCTTGAAGCATGAGGGCGAAAATCCAACGGGAAGCTTTAAAGACCGTGGTATGACGGTGGGAGTGACGATGGCTCACTTGCTCGGTGCACGGGCTGTCGCTTGTGCCTCTACAGGAAACACGTCCGCGTCTTTAGCCTCATACGCTGCCCAGCTTGGGCTTCCATGTATTGTCTTCTTGCCCGCTGCTCATGTTGCTGGCGGCAAGTTGGCGCAATCACTGGCTTATGGTGCCACAACTATCCAGATTATAGGCGATTTCGATGATGCCATGCGTTTAGTCGAACATGTCTGCAACGAGCTTGACATTTACCTGCTCAATTCGCTCAATCCTTTCCGCATTGAAGGTCAGAAAGCCATTGGTTTCGAGTTATTGCAGCAACTCGACTGGCAAGCCCCTGACTGGCTTGTATTGCCTGCTGGTAACCTCGGCAATACCTCGGCCATCGGTAAAGCTTTTCGGCAGGCCTACCAGCTTGGTCTTATCGGCCATATGCCGCGTATAGCGGCAATCCAGGCCACAGGAGCAAATCCATTCTATCGCAGCTTTGTGAGCGGATTTAGACAGAGGGAGCAAGTCCAGGCAGATACCATTGCTACTGCGATCAAGATTGGCAATCCCGTCAGTTATTCACGCGCACGTCGTGTGATCGAGGAAGGTAATGGTGTAGTCGAAGAGGTCACGGACGAAGAAATTCTGGCTGCGAAAACAGTAATTGACCGCTCCGGTATCGGCTGCGAACCTGCTTCTGCCGCAACCTTAGCAGGAGCTCGCAAACTTGTACAGCATGGCATTATCAAACGAGATGAAATAGTTGTTGGCATTTTAACCGGCAATTTGCTCAAGGATAGCCAGGCTGGTATCCCGCAACAAAAACAAACTGCCGCAATAGAAGCAAGTATCGAGGGAGTAAGAAGAGCTTTAGGAAACGAAACATAGACGTAGGGCATAATTCAATACGCTCGCATGGGGAGAGGACCGTCGAACAAAGGCGTAATGCCTTGTGCTCTTACGTGGCATTATCGGTAGTCAAGGAGAGTTCCTTTGTCAAAAATAGATGGATCAACTTCTTCACAGGCAGACTCGTCACAAACTCCGATAGCAGCCCATTCTCGCCGAAGCAACACCCTGGCGAAGATAAACTATTGGCTTTGCATGTGGGAAATCTATCCTATTCTATTTGTAGCTGCTTTCTTGCGTTTCTACCAAATTAACACAACTGAATTTGATGAAGATCAGGCGATTGTTTTCCGCATGGCCCATGATGCCGTTTATCATGGACTTTTGCCTGCTACGAGTAACATCGCTTCTATCCGTATAGTTAATCCTCCTGCTGTGATCTACCTACTTATGCTCCCGGCAGCGTTCAGCGCCAATCCGCTGTGGGGAGCTATATTCGTAGGCCTTTTCAATGTCATAGCAGTTCTACTCACCTATATCTTTGTGCGCCGCTACTATGGCAGACTTACAGGCATCTTTGCGTCGCTGCTCTATGCAACAGCCGCCGAACCGCTTTACTTTAGTCGCTTCATCTGGCAACAAAACCTGATTGCACCATTTGTGGTGCTCTTTATGTTTGCCCTTTTCTGGGGTGTTGTCGACCGTCGTAAAGGCTGGTTTTCTCCAGCCCTGCTAATACTGGGCACACTATTTCAGTTGCACGAAACGACACTTATTCTAAGTGTGCCGCTGCTGGTGGCACTCCTGCTTGCCCCTGGAACAGTTCGCTGGCGAGATCTGGTCCTTGGCGTTGCCTCACTCTTGCTTCTCTTCTTTCCCTACCTACTCTGGGAATTCTCCACAAAATTTGCTGATCTGAATGTCATCCTCCCAGTGTCAAAATTGCATGCCCACTTTGGCATTCAGGCGTTAACCTACTATATTCTCTTTCTCAGTCCTTTCGAGCAGGTGCCAATCATTACACACACTCTTCTGAACACCCTTGTCCCCCTCCTTGAGTGGTTACGTCTTTCAATGTCGCTCCTTGTTTTGGGGGGATTAACAACAGCTTTGGTAGGAGTAATTTTCACCCGTCCACACCTCACCCGTCCCTATGCATTATATGCACTGCGTACTGTCTGGACAGAATTTCGCGCCGATCCAAAGCGATGCGGCTTCATGTTGCTGCTAGTCTGGCAGCTAGTGCCTGTTTTGCTTCTCTCAAGTCACGCGGCCTCCCTGTTTCCGTATTATCTCCTCCTGCTTATGCCAGGCCCATTTATCTTGATAGGGCTTTTTCTCTCCTCAATGGTACACAGGTTACAGCCGCTTGGGCGACAATGGAGCATTCCACGCTATAGCATGTATGCCTTAACATGCCTTGTGATCATCGCGCAATTTCTAGCCAGCATGGCGTCGCTGGTCGATCAGACCAGCGGTAACATCCCTCATGGTTACAGTTACAATACTCTTAACTCTTTACAAGATGCCCTGACCGAAGCTGACCAGTTGGCTCTACGCCGCCATTTCAACCATATCTACATTTCGACAGACCAATATACGCAAGTCGCACTTCGCTACCTTGCTGAACAGATGCAGGACCCGACGACACTCTTTGATACATCGCATTGCCTCATTCTTCCGAATCCCGCCGCTGGCCCTGCGGTGCTACAGGTAGGACCTTACGACAGATTGACTAATGTTTTGCTAAGCCAGTTCGCTAGAGCCACGTTGATCGACCAACCAAAACGCCTGGGAGGAGCGCCATTCAGTCTCTACGTCATCAAGCCTATAGCCGAACCAAAGCCAGGCTCATCTACTGAAACCTTTGAGAACAACTTACAACTGCTCGGCAACCAGGCTCAACATCTCAGTTTCGATAACTCAATGTTGCTCATTACACGATGGAGTCTTGTGCATTCCGCAACCATGAATTATCGTACCACGTACACGTATAACATGAGGGCGCTGCTTAATGGCAATGGTGACTCTGGGTTAAGTGTTTCTAGCCAATGTGTCTCTACCTCTATGCGAGCAGGAGATCAACTGATTGTTACCTTTGATCTCCCCAGGGGTGATTCTGTACCATCATCCTTAACTATGTTCGCAACATCATATGTTACCATGCCACTTAATTTGTCATATGGGCCATTCCAGCTTGAGAGCATCAGTGATCAAAGAACCCACCCGGTAATCCTTCAGACAATATCAGGCACAGATAGCATTACCTTTCCTGTTTAACTGCTGGTGAGAGAGGCACGCATGCCAGGATGGCATACCAAAAACGCTCATCAAAACCCTAGCATATACAGCACAAGACTGCTACAATATGCTATAAGGGTAAGTCGTTGTAAAACTGTATCTATGGCTGCACCTATTTATGAACCTTGGGGTCTTCAAAGGAGGCTCTGTGAGAAACTTAAGGCCCAAACTCGGGCTGATTCCACGTTGGGAAATGCCTTCTGATCCAGTTAATGCCGTGTTATGGTTTATGCACTGGCTCTTAAGGGTGCTGGTGCGCTTCTTTTATATACCTATCCTGGGTGCAGTCATCTATGAAAGTGTCGTAAACGGCATCGTGGGTTTTTTTGGCACCTTACTGGTTGGCCTTGGAGTTTGGGCAGGGCTTGCAATAGTATTACTGTTTTTTAATTTCAGTACAGGTGTCTCAAAAATCTTTGAAGAAGTGAATCGCATGCAGCGAGGCTACCCCCCACGCCCATTCAACAATTACACGGATCAGGACCTGGATGATCATGTTGTTGAGGGAACCGTGACCGATCTGGAAGAAGAACGCAAAAAACGCCGGCAAGAATAACTACGAACAGGATAGGCTTCCCTTATCTTCCTTACCCTCCATCCCCCCTGATACTTACACCCCATTCTCCGCTTCCCATAACTGCAGTATCTCATCCTCAGGACCAGGTACATAAGAGAACAGCAAGGCACCCTCACCCTCAATACAGTAGTCATGCAGTGCTGCGGGTAGTACCATGGTCTGGCCTTTAACAAGGTGCTCTTGATATTCAAAATCATCACCGTAGTGCACCGTTACCTCTGCCCCTAAAGAAGTGAGGATTTTACAGCTTCTCACTGCTTCGTGTTGCATATAGCCATAAAATACACCGTTATGTTGGAAAACTAGCTCGCGTGCCACGAAATATCGGCAAGCCGCTAGACAGCAATCTTGAAAACCTGCTCCGCTAGGCAGAAGCAGAGGCTGCATCTTAATGTGAGGCGAGCGTTCATAGTGTGTGACATCCAGTGAGCACTCGATGTGTAACTCGCGGGGAGTTCCTGCGGTAGTTAGGCGGCCATAGTCGTACATACGGTAGGTTATATCTGAATACTCCTGTAGTTCGTAGAGCAATACACCCGCGCCAATCGCGTGTATGGTTCCTGCTGGAACAAAGATGATATCTCCCCGGGAAACACTTTCTGTGTGCAGCAGTTTCTCCAAGGTGACATCCTCGATGGCCCTCTCAACTTCACTACGTAAGGGGGCATCCTCGAAGCCATGTGTGATGGAGGCGCCCGGGTCGGCGTCAAGAATATACCAGAATTCCGTCTTACCAAGTTTTCCGTTCTCATGCAAACTCGCATACGTATCATCGGGATGTACCTGCACCGATAATTTGTCGTTCGCATCGAGAAACTTTGCTAGTAACGGGAAACGACGGCCAAAGATAGCTATCGCCTGCTCTCCAAGCAACACGGGTCCAAGTTCTTCAACGAGTGATCCAAGTGTCCTACCCGCGTATGGCTTATTCTGAGCAACGGTACTTGTCTCGGTTTCCCATGACTCACCTATGCCAATGTCTCCTGGTGGGAGCTTCTTCCACTCTCCGCGCTCTAACCGTCGTCCTCCCCAAATTGTCTCGTGTAATGATGCCTCTAGTCGTATAGGATGCAGAGACTGCACGAACCTCTCCTGCCAAATAATCTATAAAATAGATAGAATTGACGATATAACGACCCGATGTATCCCTCGCATGTTGCTCTTTTTACACTGCACATTGCGCGATACATCGGGCCTCTATAAATAGATCGTCCTGCATGTTGCTGATTTATCAGGTGGCGAGCAATGCGCCTTCGACCTGGCGGCGCAGTTTGTCGCGCATCACGATGCCCTTGATGCGATTGATCTCCTGACCATTCTTGAAAAAGATCAGGGTGGGAATACCATCCACATTCCACTGGCTGGTAAGTGATTCATTCGCGTCCACGTCTAATTTGGCGAAGGTCACACGCCCCAGGTATTCCTTGCTGATTGCCGCGAACTCTGGATCAAATATTTGGCATGAGCTGCTGCGTGCTGATGAAAAGTCAACCACCACCATTTGCGGCGCATTAAGCACCTGCTCAGCAAAATTCTTGCTCGTTACATCAATGTAGCTTTCTGGGTGATCCTTGTGGTCTACCATGCTTTCCTCTTTACAGCATTTTCATTCTGCCCGCGCTTTCGTCTTAAAAGCGTATCATCGATGTGTTGGGATGTCAAGGAAACCGATTCGCACTAAACCCTTGAAGACGCCAGTATATCCTCTGCATCCTCTATTACATATCGATACCCTTGCTCTGTAAGAAACAGTTGGCGATTGGCCGAGAATTCCTGGTCGCGTGTATCACGTGTCACAATTGAGTAGAAGTACGCCAGCCCTCCATCCTGCTTGGGACGCAGGATGCGTCCCAAGCGCTGTGCTTCTTCCTGGCGTGAACCGAACGTACCAGATACCTGTATGGCAACGTTTGCGTCTGGCAGGTCAATTGCGAAATTCGCCACTTTGCTTACAACCATACACTTGATTTCACCACGACGGAACTGCTCGTACAGCCTTTCTCGCTGCTTGTTTGGTATTCGGCCTGTCAATAGAGGAGCCTCTAGTTCTTCAGCAAGCACCTTGAGCTGGTCAATATACTGACCAATAATTAAGACCTGGTCCTCTCGATGGCGCTCAGCAAGGAAGCGCGTTACATTAAACTTTTCGGGACATTCGGCTGCAATTCTGTATTTCTCTCGCTCATCCGCAACGGCATAATTCAATTGTTCGTCTTCGGTCATTCCCACTCGTATTTCATGGCATTCAGCGGTAGCAATCCAGCCTTGTCGCTCTAGCTCACGCCAGGGCACATCATATTTTTTAGGGCCGATCAAACTGAATACATCGGCTTCGCGCCCATCTTCTCGCACCAGTGTCGCTGTCAAGCCCAGGCGTCTACGTGCTTGAATCTCCGCAGTAATGCGGAAGACGGGTGCGGGCAATAAATGCACCTCGTCATAGATAATCAGTCCCCAATCATAGCTGGTGAAGAGCGAGAAATGCGGAAAATCCTCTTCCACTGCTTCCTGCCCTACTCCATCTGCCTGCTCTTTACTAGTGGGGCGACGGTACGTGAGAATCTGATAGGTACTGACTGTAATCGGGCAAATTTCTTTGCGATCACCTGTGTACTCGCCTATCATCTCCGGTGGAACATCCGTCTTGTCGATAATTTCTTGTATCCATTGCCTCACAGCAATCGTGTTCGGGGAAAGGATCAAGGTGGCGCGTTGAATATCAGCCATCGTGATTAAACCAACAATGGTTTTACCTGCCCCACAGGGGAGCACAACGACTCCGCTGCCCCCACTTGGTGCTCCCCCGGCATAGAATGCAGCCGAGGCACCATACTGGTATGCACGTGGCTCAAAGATCTTTCCCTCAGAGGTGAATGTCTTCAACCTCATAGATAACGGAGAACCATCGGTATAGCCGGCTAAATCTTCAGCTGGAAAACCAATATGGATCAATGCTTGCTTAATGTGTCCGCGGCGCGCGGCATTTACCTGAAGCGTATGGCTGTCCAATTGACGCAGCAAAAAAGGCTGAGTGCGCTTGTGATGCGTAATTTCAGCAATAAGTGCTGTGTCATTAGAGGTAAGCAGTAGTGCCTCTCCTTCTCGAATCAGTTTAATACGCCCATAGCGGCTGATATATTCACGAATATCAAAAGCGATATTTGATGGGATATCGTATTTGCTATAGCCTGTCAACAACTCGAGGATTGTTTGCGCACTCATACCGCCAGCGGCGGCATTCCACAGGGAGAGCGGTGAAAGGCGATAGGTGTGAATATGTTCTGGTGACTTTTCCAACTCAGCGAACTGGGCAACCGCATCTCTTGCTTCAGCATGTTGTGGGTGATCGACTTCCAGCAAAATGGTACGATCGCTCTGTACAATCAATGGATTACTTGAATTCATACTTTCCTATTAAACTCCTGGCATATCCGCCCAATTCTTCACATATTTTAAGATAGTAGTGATAGTTGCCTCTTCGTGCCCGTGCATAAGGTGACGAGCGCCAATAATCACTTTGATACCTTTGGGTCCTTTGAGCTGCTCAACAAATGGCTCCAGCTTATACAGCGGGCAAATTTCGTCGAATTCACCCGTGACAAATAGTTTGGGGCGTTCAAAAGTTTTTGGAAATCCACTTGCTGCGCGAAAAAGTGGCAGGCTTATACTTACAACAGTGCGTATACGCGGATCGAAAGGAGCATAGAGTAGGGCAATATATGCCCCGAAGCCGTGCCCAATCACACAGACTTTGGCCGAATTTACTTTTGGTTGTGCCAGAGCGTAGTCAATAGCTCCTGCAAGATCAAGTGGTTCCAAACGTCCATCGGTCTGTTGACCCTGGCTGCTTCCTACCCCTCTGAAATTAAACCGCAAAGCTATCATTCCGGTTTCAGCGATCCTGCGAGCCAACGCGACGTTCAGCGTATCGTTCATATCGCTACTAGCTGGCTGAGGGTGGCATAGAACGATTATAGGAGCAAGCTCTACTTCTGTTGGTTCATGAAGCATACCCTCTAAAAGAAACGATGGCTGTCCACGGCTAGAAAAAGTTATGGATCGTTCAGCAATTGCTGATGATGAAGTCATTTTCCTCTTTCGTTCTTTCTTGCCTTGATCGTACTTTGTGCCATTAATCTTATCGCAGCTAACGTATTGCGTCAACTAGTTTCGAGAGTTGAGGAGAAACCATAGATTCACATATGTAGTTATATGCTCATCCCACATACGTTATAGTTTATAAGAATGTCAAAAAAATTGTAAAATGTTTTAATTAGTACATACAACCCTTTGCATATGCGTTTGAGGATGTTATACTGAATAGTAATTACGTGTAACATAGGCATTTTTGCCTATGTCTACATATATACGTACGGCGGCCTGTGTAGTGCTTCTCAGTCAAAGACTGGATTTCTATTATTTACTGGCACATTTGGTTTTCTTTGTTGCCTTGGGAGGTAGATGAGGCGTTATCCTATAATAAATTGTAGGAGCGGGCTGCGTGCCTGCTGTCTTCTCTATTTTCAGAATCCTCTCAATGCGGCTTCTGCTTGCGCGATTTTCTTTCGGGGGAGGGATCTCGCTGAGCTTCTAACTGAAAATATCATACAAAAAATCGGAAAACTCCACCAGCCAGGAATGTTTAGTGTATTGTAGGCGTTGATCTTGCCTTTATCTGAGCTAATGGTATAGCTTTAAGTGATGCAAGATCAACATTCGTACACTGGTATCACGCTGTACGCAGGGAATGCCCCTAATGCTCTAGTATAAAGATGCGATGTAATCTGGTGTTAGTGTGGCTTTCGAGATTTGTTTGCAGTTGGGACGAGGTTTGTAGTAGAAAAGAAAAGTTAGTGTTATTCCTACAATAGTAGAGGCAGGAGCGTATATGGCCAATATTTTAGTCGTCGAGGACGAACAATTAATTGCCAGGTTACTAAAGGAAACACTACAAATCGACGGTTATCAAGTTGTAACCATCCTCAACGGCGAAGATGCTGTCCAGTTCGCGCTACGGGAGACTCCCCACCTCATTATCTTAGATGTAATGTTGCCTGGAATTGATGGCTATGAGGTGGTTCAACGTTTGCGTAACCACCCCAAGACTTTGCATATCCCCATCGTCGTGCTCAGTGCTCTCGGGGAAATAAGGGATAAAATCAACGCCTTTGAAATTGGTGTGGATGACTATATCACAAAACCTTTTCATACTGATGAATTGCTCGCCCGAATTCGTACACAGCTTCGTCGCGTACAGCAGAACTTTCTCTCCCCTCTCATCGGACTACCCGGTGGCTTTCAGGTTGAGTTAGCCATCAAATATAAGCTGAACAGCGCGGAACCCTGGAGTATACTCTACCTTGATCTCGACAACTTCAAGGCCTTTAATGACGTCTACGGTTTCCTGACTGGCAACGATATGATTCGCCTGGTGGGGCGCATTTGTCAACGGGTGGTGCTCCAGTACGGCAATCCCGATGACTTTGTAGGTCATGTCGGTGGAGATGATTTTGTTGTGGTCACAAAACCTGAATGTGCGCATATATTTTGCAAGCACATTAGGGACCAGTTTCAAGAGGAGAGCACTGGGTTTTACCGTCCAGAGGACCTCAGACGAGGTTCGATTATTGGTGTGGATCGTAAGGGAAGATCATATCAGTTCCCACTGATTTCCCTTTCAATTGGTGTGGTCAATAATCAAACGCTGCAACCGCAAAGCATACAGGAAGTGAGTTATTTAGCGGCTGAAGCGAAGAACCAGGCCAAACAATCCATCGATAATGTTTACCATATGCCGATATGCTGGGAAAGGGCCGACCATGATACTTCTTCTTATCCTTCTCGCTATGTGAGTTCGTCTATCTTGCCTCCTTCTCTTAGTCAGATTGCAAATGGATATACCCATCATGATCTATTCGAAAATATCGAGGAGAATAACTCGGAAGAATACGAGCCGATTTCAAGAACTAGTGCGAAATAGAAGCGGTGATTACTACGAATCCAGAAGAAAAACAATTAGATCGCATCCTGAGCAGTGAGGCGGATGAGGCCAGGCGCCTGGCTGAGCGCGAGAATGCAAAGCGTATCTTACAGGAAAGTGGCCTTGCCGAAATGCTCAAAACACTCAACAAAAACGCACTCAAAGGGAGAGGCAGTTTTCATGAGTACGATTCCATGATTCTCCTGAGGTGGGGCACAAGTTATACCCGTCGTCATATCTGGGTTGAGATTAATGGAAATACCATCCGCTTCAGGCTCGCCCCTCATCGCAAATGCGCCACAGCCGCACCTCTCTGTGACGGTGAGTATCACACCTTCACCAGTGCCATGTGGGCGGATCGGGAACTCTTACTAGGCGAACTGAATAAGTACTATGCCAAACCCGTTGCCGAAACTTCATCAGATTAACTGGCCCTAGATGGGATCAAGCGCAAGTACCCGCACTGCACCAACACTACTCAAGTAACCGCTGATCGCCTTATAGTTTTGGTCAGCATAGAATTCTTTGCGTTGCGTCTCACCCGGCCAACTTAGCAAATTCAAAAAGTCCGGACTGAATTTGTCGGCTGTACCATCTGTAGCAGTCGTATTGTTTGTTGTTGAAACATCGTAGAGTAATTTGCTGTCCTCGTTTCTACCCCTTGCTAGAAACGCGAATGCCAGCGTTGACTGAGCGGCCTGCCGCCGCAGTCCCTCTATCCAGCTTCGTTCTACGAGTTCAACTTGCTCCGGTCTGACAGTGACTACATGTGCTGCGGCTATCGCAGGTTGTGCCGCAGGGCGACTATAACCCCAGAGGTAGTGCATCAACCATTGTTCGGGAGGTGCCGTCAGTAGCGCACCTGTCGATCCTACTAACAGAGTCTTGGGGCTATAACGACCCTGTGCCTTGTACCAGAATTCTTCATCTTCCCAGGTAGTGAGCAAGAAATAGTACGATTCGGGTTCCCTGCTGCGATAGAAACGTGCATTGACTAGCCCAGGTGCATTGCCTACTGAATCTGAGATGAAACGCAGGCGCGCTAGGCCATCCACATCTTTGCCTACCAACGTATGTGCCAGTGTCGCGACAAGTAATTCCATTCTTCACTTATTCCCATACCGATTCTCGTTCCGTAGCATGGCATAGCCCGTCGTTTTTGTCAACCATCAGTACGGGGTTGATCGAAAAGCCCTGGATGTGGGGTTATGAACCCTTGAGCGTAATCTCCTCACTAATGTATACTTGGAATAACTAATCAAGCCCCCCTTAATAATGTTACTATGCTCATAACAGCAGAACTGAACGAGGAGATATGCAAATGCTCGACCCTGAGGCCATACGCAACACCGTTGAATGGAGACAGGCCCGAACTGAAGATGCAGCGATTTGGGTTTCGGTCACTCGGCGTAGCGCCGACCAGATGCACTTTGAAAGTGAAGACTCCCAGATCGCTCGCTATAAAGAAGAAGGCCCCGATAAGCAAACACAGCGCTACCTGCTCTGGCATGATGATACCCCTGTTGGGCGCTTACGTTTCTACGCACAGGGTAACACTGCCGAACTGGATGGACTGGTACTCTTGCCGGAGGCAAGTGGCAGTGTGGTCGCCCAGTTGGTTACCGAGGCACTGCTAAGAGCGGCCGCACTTAATGTGCGCCACGTCAAAGCAACCTATCCGGCATCATATATAGCCTCATTTGCTGCAGCAGGTTTTCAAGAGCTTCGGAGCCGTACAGGTATGGTAGCTTCAACCAATATCTCTGTACCGCAGATATCGTTGCCCCATTCATTGCGTGTTCGGCAGATCGGGGAAAATGACTCCGAACAGATAGGCATGCTACTTCAACACGCGTACGCTAGTGGGCCAGACGATATACACCCAGATCTGGCTGGTTGGCGTGCCGAGGTTCGCGCCATTCAAGAGGGACGTTTTGGCCCGTTTCTGCCCGAAAGCTGTTTTGTCGTTGAACATACCCTGGATCGCTTTCATCTGGCAGGAGCGATCCTGATACATCTGGAGCGAAATGTGCCACGCATTCGACATATGGCGGTTGCTCCCCTGTTCCGTCATGTTGGCCTCGGTCAGTTATTAGCGGTACAAGCCATGCAGCGTTTGCACGAACTCGGTCATCCAACGGTCATCCTGTATGTCACGCTTGGTATACCCGCCGTTAACCTCTATCACAGGCTTGGTTTTGTCGAGGCTGGTCCCACTTATATCGAAGCTGAACGCATGCTTACTAGATAGGGCCAATGATAGTTTCCCGTATGAGTGAATTTGAACTAATTGCCCGCCTGACGCATAGCCTCCCACGGCATGCTGGTGTTGTCTCAGGTGTGGGCGATGATTGCGCCGTACTCGAACTTGGCGGAGATACGCTTCTGCTAGCTACCTGTGATAGCCGGGTCGAAGGAGTGCATTTCACCTTTCAGACCTCTAGCCCGGAGGAGATTGGGCGCAAAGCGCTGGCTGTCAACATCAGCGATATCGCTGCCATGGGTGGAGAGCCTCGCTATGCACTGATCTCCCTCATATTGCCACTTCGACAATCTCTACAGCAATTAGAGCGTATCTATAGCGGCTTGCGGCAGGAGGCGGAACAGTTTGCAATTGCGATTGTCGGTGGCAATATCTCAGGTTCGGGTAAGGGTGAGCAACTGATTATCGATATCACCCTCCTTGGGAGCGTCGAGCGCGAGCACGCTATCATGCGGAGTGGTGCGCGAATTGGCGATACCCTGTGCGTCACAGGCTTCCTTGGAAACTCTGCTGCTGGCCTGTACACTCTACTGCATCCTGACAACCCCTACCCACCGGAATTAAGAGACGCACTTCGCTCTATATATCGTGCACCTTTACCTCGCGTACGAGAGGGACGCATTCTCAGCCGTCTTGGACCCGAGACCGTCACCGCCATGCTCGATATCAGCGATGGCCTCAGTGGTGATCTGCAACATCTCTGTGTAAGCAGTCACGTCGGTGCACGCATCGACGTAACACATCTGCCGTTCTCGCCTTCATTGCGCACAATTTCCAGCATGGTTGCACGCGACGCATTTGAGTGGGCTTTGCATGGTGGAGAGGATTACGAACTTCTATTCAGTGTATCTCCTGGCAAAGAGGGTGGCGTGATTGAGGCTGTGCAATCTACTACAGGAACTCCTGTAACGGCGATTGGCACTCTCTGTCCTGCTAGTGATGGGATGAAGTTGGTATGGTCTGGCGGTCACGAAGAGGTAATGATACCGCGAAGCTGGGATCATTTGAGAGGTTTATAGAGACCCAAGCTCTTTCACCACGATCGCCACCCCATCGGCAAACAGTACCGCTCTCTGGTCTCCTGGAGTGGATTTGGGGACCCTACGCACCTCAAGGTTCTCGCGCAAAAGAGCGCAAGGCAAAGGTAATCTGCTCTTCCAGGGTCATGGGTCGATCTTGCGGAATCTTACTTAAAGCTGCCTGCGCTTCCGTTGTGGAGAACCCTAATCCCATTAGCGCTTCCAGTACCTCTGACTGTATCTTACCTGACGGTGAAAGTGCCGCAGCACCTCCCAGCGTAATCAACGATGGCAGTTTGCCTTTCAGCTCAAGCACCAACTTTGCTGCTAGTTTCTTTCCAACACCTGGTGCCAGCGCCAAACGTTGCTGATCCTCATCGGCAATCGCTTTATAAAAAGTTTGTGCGTCCATCGCCGATAGTATTGCCAGCGCTATTTTGGGACCAACCCCGCTTATGCCAATAAGCTGCTCGAAAGCGTCTCGATCTTCTTCGCTGGAGAACCCATACAGGGCCATCCCATCCTCACGCACATGAAAATGCGTGTACAGGGATACTTCTGACCCGACATCGCCGAGGCGACTTAATGTGGTGGTGGGTGCAAAGACGCGGATACCAAAGCCGCCGACGTGTATGATAGCGTGACCTGCCCGGCGTGCTTCCAAAACGCCTTGAATGCTGGCAATCATGGACACCTGCCTTACCTCTTGTTAAGATTATCATAGATTTACATGTGGTACGATAATTCGCATCTTCTTTAGGAGATTTGGGTGTGAGTAAGATACGCGGCGGTATGTAAATGGCAGATGGCCACCGCAGCAGCATCCGCGGCGTCATCTGGACGAGGAATTGCTTTGAGTCGTAGAAGAATACGTACCATCTCCCCTACCTGCTCTTTATTGGCTCCGCCATAGCCAGTCACAGCTTGCTTAATCTGCTTTGGCGTATACTCGGCAACCGCAAGTCCCCCATTTGCCAAAGCAAGCATTGCCACTCCACGCGCCTGTCCGACTGTTAATGCTGTGCGGGCATTTTTAGCAAAGAAGAGCTCTTCCATTGCTGCTTCGTTTGGGCGATACGTGGAAATAATCTCACTCAAACGATGGTAGATATGTTGTAAGCGTTCGGGAAGCGGTATACCAGCCTGTGTAGTGATGACATCACATGCAACCATATTTAGTTCGCTCCCTCGCGTTGCCACTATCGCGTAGCCGAGAATGGCCGTGCCAGGGTCTATTCCCAGAACAATGCGTGAGGGAATGGTGGTAGCTGATGGGCCAGGTAAAGTGCCCATTACCTAACTCTCATAAGAAGCCGCAAATTCCTCTGGGAAGTCGGCATTTGTATATACATTCTGCACATCATCCAGGTCTTCGAGCTTCTCCACCAGGCGCAAGACCTGGTGCGCTACCTTCTCGTCGTTCAATTCGATCTTGGTCTTTGGCAGCAGTGTGCTCTCCGCTTTCACCACTTTGTACTTTTTTGATTCCAATGCCTGGCGAATTTTCTCAAGGTCCGAAGGATCGGTGTAAATAGTAAGGACCTCGTCGTCAGAGCCTACCGGGTCGACATCATCTGCGCCCAGATCGATTGCCTCCAGGGAGAGTTCATCAGGATCATGCCCTTTTAGTTCCACCTCAATTATGCCCTTTGCCTCGAAGAGCCAGTCGACGCAACCGTTTTCGCCTAAGTTTCCGCCATTACGATTGAAGGCATTGCGCACTTCAGCAACGGTGCGGTTTCTGTTCTCCGTCAAGGCTTGCACCAGCATTGCAGTGCCACTTGGCCCGTATCCCTCGTAGGTGATCTCTTCGAGCGAGGCTCCTTCTGAGCCTCCCTGGGCACGCTTGATTGTGCGCTCAATGTTCTCCATCGGCATGTTGGCATCACGAGCGCGTTGAACAGCCATACGCAATCGGAAGTTCGCATTGGGGTCACCGCTGCCACCTTCGTGCACAGCTACCACAATTTCACGCCCTAGCCTAGTAAAGAGTTGACCTCTTCGAGCATCGTTGACACCTTTGGCACGGCGAATTTGTGCCCATTTTGAATGACCTGACATATCATCGCCCCCTAATTGATTTTAAGGCTGAAAAATCACGAAAATATGTACCTCGCATGCTTGTGTGCGTTTTCTGTGAGTAATCCTGTTGGTAGCATTGTAACATGAATATCCTCAGAGCGTCGAGGGGCATGCACATTCTAGGGCGACCCGTCAAATTTTTGCATGGAACGAGAACTATCTGGATAATTCATAGATTCTGTTCAACCATCCACTCCTCTATCGCCTGGTTCGCAGCTTCCGTTTGCTCGCGCATCACAAAATGCCCTGAATCAGGAATAATTCGTAGTGTCGAACCAACTATCTTATCATGAAGGTATTGACTATATTTTACTGGCGTTAAACGATCTTCAGTCCCGCAGATAATCAATACTGGCAGCTGAATCTCTTGTACCCTATCCATATAGTCAAAATTGTCGCACGCGGCAAAGTCACGGTAGAGTATATTTGGTCCAGGCGTTACCTGCTCATTTAAGAGTGTAGCGGGCAACGTAGCTGCGGTGGTAGAAGCCATGCCCCACTCCTTTAGTTGACGACCCGCTTTCTGAGGCGTTGTTCGCGCGGTTTCAAGCAGGTCAGGATGGACACGCAAACGTGCTCCTGTACCGATCAAAATCAGCCCGCTCAACTCTGGACCATACGCCAGCCCCATCACGAGGGCAATACCTCCGCCAAGAGATTGCCCTGCAATCACTGGATGATCAAGATGCAATTCGTTTGTAATAATCCCATGAACGGCTCTGGCATAATCGAGCACACTGGCATCGGTTGGGAGCGTATCAGGCCTTTGACCATGCCCTGGTAAATCAACCGCAAAGGCCTGCTTTGTGCCAAAATGCTCGATCTGTAAGCGCCAGATGCGAGCGCTATCACCAGTGCCATGAATAAAAACAAGTGGATGCTTCATGATACAGTATTTCCTCTCGATAAGCCGTCTAACCTCTTGTAATCAAATGCGCTGTGAGATATCCTTGTCACAGGTACGAATAGAGTACAACTCGTTCCATAAAATAACGTAATAACTGATGAAAGCGTAGTTTCTTGACAAAAAGTGTCACCGGTTCCGGCAACACAGGTAGGCCAAAGCAAACGGCGCGTAATGGTCTGGGTCGTACAGGTGAACGCCTTGCGGCGGATGTCTTGATGAACAAAGGATATCACATCCTGGAGCGCAACTTTCGTTGCCTTCATGGCGAGATTGATCTGGTGGCTGAGGATGAGCATGACCTGATCTTTGTAGAAGTCAAAGCCCGTCGTGGGACCTCCTATGGCCTCCCCGAAGATGCAGTCACACTTTATAAACGTCGCAAGCTACTGGAAGTGGCAACATACTACCTTGATCTTCATGCCTGTTCTGATCGCTCATGGAGAATTGATGTCGTCGCTGTGCAGTTCAGCAGGCTTGGCAGGCTCGAAGAGATACGCGTCTATCAGCACGCCATCACTGATATCGAATAACATAAACATATATATAAGGTTGCATACAAACACTGCAACAGGAGGTAGTTCATGGCAGACTTTTTAGAATCCGCAAAAAATATGGTGAGCTCGGCAGTCAGCCGCACAAGCTGGGAAGCTCAGAAGCAGCTGCGCGTTCGCAGTAAGCAGAGTGAAATCGACAAACTTTTAGACCAACGTCAGCAGTTCCTCGACGAACTTGCGCAAATAGTTATGAACCTTTATCAGCAAGGGAAGTTGTCCGACCAGCAACTCTCGCGCTTGTGTGCCAGTATTCAAGAATTGGATCACGATGTTACAAACCGCGAAACTCAATTGCAGGAGATAAAGAACGAAGTCTATCCTGCGAATCAATTTGCTCCCGCGTCAACTCCTGATTATACACCACCAGCCGCTTCGACATCACCTTCAGCATCTCACCCATCGAGGGCAGGAGCGCAACCACAGCTTTGTCCAAACTGTGGAAGTGCCGTGCGCCCCAATGCTCTCTATTGCCGTAGTTGTGGTACAAAATTACGTTGATTGCTGTAGAACTGTGTTATAATGGTTGTTACCTCTGATGTCAATCGTGACTCAAAGTCAACAGCTTTACACGTGGCATGGCGGGCATAATCATAGTGGATAGGAAATCAGTGTGAAGGGTGTTATCTTGACCAAATCTTCTCAGGGAGAAATGAGCTTAACCCTCGACAGTATCAGTCACAGCGCAGCCCAGACACAGCGATTGGGAATGCGACTGGGAGAGCTGCTACGAGGTGGTGAACTCATCCTACTTGATGGACAGCTCGGGACGGGTAAGACGATTTTCACACAGGGACTGGCTCTGGGAATGGGCATAACTGAGAATATCAACAGCCCCACATTCACCCTGCTCAAGGAGTATGCTGGTCAACCCCACCCAGGAGCTTCGCCACTTAAAGGTCCTGCGCTCTATCATTGTGACTTGTACCGGCTGGATAATCCTGAAGAGATAATCGATCTTGGCTTCGAGGACTATTTTTTCAGTGATGGTGTTAGTGTAGTTGAATGGGCAGAAAAGGCTGGCTCGCTCTGGCCGTCAGAACATCTAAACATACGTATGAAGATGATGACTGAGACGAAGCGAGGGCTGTTATTTATCGCAAATGGTGAGCGCTACTGCGAACTGCTGCGACAATTTCAGAAAAACACCTATGTTACTACTGGCTCTTGATACGTCTACCAGCCAGGCAAGTGTTGCTCTCTGCGATGAGCATACGCTCTGCGGGGAATATACCTGGCAAGTTGGCAACAATCATAGTGTGGAGTTGCTGAATCACATTCAGCGCCTGGTGGCTGAATGTGGTAATAGCATGCAAACTATCGATGGAGTGGCTGTTGCCATCGGACCTGGATCATTCAATGGAGTGCGTGTTGCAGTAGCGACGGCCAAAGCTCTTGCTTTTGCCTTACAAAAGCCGCTTGTAGGAGTGAGCACTCTTGAACTCATCGCTGCTCAACAGCACCTATGGCGAGGCCCTGTCTGTTCCATCCTGGAAGCGGGTCGCTCTGATCTGTATGCCGCTTGCTATATCTTCGATGAAGTAGACAAGCATGGCGAAATCACGTATCAAGTGCGACAACTGAGTGATTATCTTGTCCTCACACCGCAACGTTTGGCCAATTATCTAGAAGAACACCTGAACGTATGGGTTGGAATGCCCGGTGAGCGTGATCTCCCGCCATATCTCTTTTGTGGTGAGATAAGCGACGTGGCACGTCAGGTTTTATCTGCACAGATGCCGGGAAAAGGTTTTTTTGTCAGTAACCTGCAGGCGACTCGGCATGCCTCACTCCTGGCTCTACTCGCGCTGCAACGTCTGTATGATGGTAGAGTTGACGATCCTATGTTACTCGAACCATTGTATTTACGACGACCTTCAATTACGGCTAGCACTCGTAAGCAGCCACTCCTGGGACAGAAACCGCATCGGTCGACTGATTCGAGTCAAAAAGAAAGGGAAGAGGGTGCGTTACGTCATTGATCGCATGACAATGTCAGACGTGCCTCGTGTCATCGAGATCGAGCGTCTTGCCTATCCATCGACCTGGCCTCCAAGCGCTTATCGCAAGGAGTTACAGGAAAATCGCTGGGCCCACTATATTGTATTGCGTGACAAAAAGATTGCCGAGGAGCGCATGGTTGTTCCTGAGCAAGAGCCAGAACGGCATCGTCGTTTCTTTCCGCTCACACTTTTACCTGGTCGCTCGACTGCTACAGCATCAACACCTATTCTGGCCTCAATCATTGGCTTTGCTGGTTTGTGGTTGATGGTTGATGAGGCACACATCACCACAATCGCAATGCATCCTGACTTCCGTCGTAGGGGGTTAGGTGAGTTTCTGCTGGTAAGTCTGATTGATATTGCTTTTAGCATCAGTGCGAAATGGGTCACTCTTGAAGTACGTGTCTCCAACTACAACGCGCAGAATCTCTACCGAAAGTACGGCTTCAGAGAAGCTGGTTTACGCCATCGTTATTATAGCGACAATCAGGAAGATGCTCTGATCATGTGGACGGATGAAATCAATTCCCCAAGCTACAAGCAAAAATTCCAGGAATTGAAATCTGTGCTCATGCGAAAACTCGAAGCCCAGTAAGGGTCGGATGTGTCGCACTCCAAGGCCTGCCATTCGCTTTCACCAGACCAGGGTGTGATACATCTGATGCGTACTAATCATCACCAATGATAGTTAAAAAGGACTAAGGACATATACTATGCTCATACTAGGTATCGAAAGCTCATGTGATGAAACGGGAGCTGCAATTATCAAGGATGGCCGTTATCTGCTCTCAAATGTGGTGGCCTCGCAGGCTGAGATTCATAACCGCTATGGCGGGGTGGTACCAGAGGTTGCTTCACGTCAACAGCTTACCACTATACTTCCAGTTATAGAAATGGCGCTCGACCAGGCTGCTTGCGGTTGGGAAAATATCGATGCTGTTGCTGCCACCTATGGTCCTGGGCTGGCCGGGTCGCTCCTGGTAGGCTTGACTGTCGGCAAAGCTATAGCTCTGGCGCACAATCTCCCGTTTCTTGGCGTGAATCATCTTGAAGCGCATATTTATGCTAACTGGCTACGGGCGCAAACAAAGGCGATTTCGTCACAAGGGATGGATGATGACGACTGGGAGTATCAAGAAGGTGATCCCATATTTCCCTTGATATGCCTGGTGATATCCGGTGCGCATACTGAGCTTGTGCTTGTGCGTGGTCATGGACAATACGAGTTATTGGGTCGTACACGCGATGATGCAGCTGGGGAAGCATTTGACAAAGTAGCGCGAATTTTAGACCTTGGCTATCCCGGTGGGCCAGCTATCCAACAAGCGGCTCAACTTGCTGGAGAAGAACTGCTGCAACAGGGAAAATCTACCACGCTAGCAGGTAACGCCTATCGATTGCCACGCGCTTGGTTGCGTGGCACCTATGATTTTAGTTTTAGTGGCTTGAAAACAGCTATGCTTCATCTTGCTGAAGGCGCAAGCGAAGAACAAAATCGGCAGGATAATCGCGCATTAGAAAGCACGGGAGGTAAGCAAGTAAGCCAGTATACACGTATGGGAGTGCAAGCGGCACAGAGAGGTGGAGCAAATATTGCATTCCTTGCTGCGAGTTTTCAGGAGGCTATTGTCGATGTACTGGCGGTCAAGACACGCCTTGCAGCACAGGAGTATCGTGTGAAGCAGGTATTACTCGCTGGTGGTGTTGCTGCCAATAGCAGCTTACGAACGCGCCTCAAGCAGGAATTACGGGCACTTAATATCCGTCTCAGTTATCCGCCTGTTGAGTACTGTACCGATAACGCTGCAATGATTGCCAGCGCCGCTTTCTTCCACCTTCTTAGAGGTGAGCAACATGGTTTTGACCTGGATGTTGAGCCAGGTTTAAGCCTGCCATTTACGAAAAAGTGAGAGTGTTGTATGCCAAAACAAAAAACATATGCCCTGGGTATCGACCTTGGCGGAACCAAAACCCTGGCAGCGGTTGTGGATATCACCACTGGTGAAGTGATTGCTTCGGAGCGCAAACGCACACGCGCCGAAAAGGGACAGAATTTTGTATCACAACGCATTATAGAGCTTTCTAATGCCGTGATTGAAGCTGCAAAACTACCAGCAGATGGTGCTATAGTCGCGGTTGGTATCGGAGCAGCGGGGCAAATTGACCGCAAAGCTGGTGTCGTCGTCGATGCCCCAAACCTGGGGGTCAAAGATATGCCAATACGTGAGATACTGGGTAAGCAATATGGCAAGCCTGTCGCGGTTGGCAATGATGTCGAAGTGGCAGCCCTGGGAGAATACCTCTATGGTTCAGGGCGGGGATATTCTACCTTCGTTTGCCTGTTTGTTGGCACGGGCATTGGCTCTGGCATTGTGCAAAACGGGCGTTTGTATGCTGGGCTTACCGGTACTGCTGGTGAAGTTGGGCATATGACTATCCAGGCAGGTGGACGCCTGTGTGGCTGTGGTAGTCGCGGCTGCTTAGAGGCCTACGCTTCTCGAACTGCCATGACCAAGGCAATCATGGGTGAGATACATCACGGGCGCAACTCGGTATTGGCGGGGGATGTTGAACTCCAACTGAAGGAAGGTGAGACTATCATTCGTTCAGGATTGCTGGCGAATGCCCTCAATCGTGGCGATGCCCTGGTTACCGAGATTATCACCGAAGCAGCAGACTACCTTGGGTATGGCCTTGCGTCGGTGATGAACTTCTATAATCCTGAGTGCGTTATTTTAGGTGGGGGAGTCATTGAGGCCATTGACCTGCTCTTTGAGCACGCAGTTCATCGCGCTCGTACTACAGCGCTGGCGGAGCCGGCTCGCAAAACGAAGATTTTACGAGCAAAGCTGGGTGATTTTTCTGGCGTAGTGGGCGCGGCATGTCTTGGAGCAGAGGCGGCGGGATTTACATTTCCCCTCCAATAAAGTCAATCGTTACTCTCCATGAGAGCGGAATGGGGGAAGGTATGAATGGAGCTGCACCCGCTATTGACGTGCGGTCTGTAGCCGTCACAGATGCGCCTGCTTTGCACAAACTAGATTACAGTTTCGAGACGGATCGAATCTATACCCTACGGGTAGGGGGAATATTGGCGCAAGGCGATGACAGCCTAAATGGACCAGTTAAGCCAGTGTTAGCCTTTGAACTTTGGGAAACGACCGTCGAACCACCTCTTTATAAGAGCTATCGTAAGTACGAACATACCCTGGAGGCAGTCGAGGCTAAACTGAATTGCGTCGATGGTGGTTACGTTGCTCTGGCAGATGGGCAAGTTGCTGGCATGGTTTTGCTCGCTGTAGAGGAATGGCGTTCGGTAACGCGAATTGAAGATATCATTGTTGGTCGCCAGTTCCGTCGCTACGGCATTGGCTCGTTACTGCTCTGTTGTGCCTCGGACTGGGCGCGTAACCGTGGCTGCTGGGCAATCGTCTTAGAAACCCAGAATGTCAATTACCCCGCCATCCAGTTTTATCTGCGCAATGGTTTAGAGGTGTGGAGCATCAATCAACACTTCTATCCGCCAGGTTTAGTTGAACACGAGGTGGCAATTTTTATGGGGAAGAAGCTGAGATGAGAACGAAGGAGCATCTATGGAAATTCTCGCAGTCATTGCTGGCATTATTTTAATCATTGGAATCCTGCAAGACAGCTTTGAATCAATCGTCTTGCCACGCAGGGTATCACGTCGCTTCAGACTATCGCGATGGTTTTACTCCTCGACCTGGATGTTATGGTCAGCAGTGGTACGTAAGATGCGTCCGGGGAATCGACGCGAGTTTTATCTGAGTTACTATGGCCCGCTCTCGCTTTTCGCCATTCTTGTTATCTGGGCAACAGTGCTTGTTGTCGCTTTCGCGCTTTTCCAGTGGGGACTAAGTGATCCATTGAATGCACCAGAGAAACAGTTGTCGTTTGGGACCTATCTCTACATGAGTGGGACGACATTCTTCACACTCGGATACGGTGATGTCGTACCACTGACATGGCTGGGACGCTTTCTCGCCATTGCAGAGGCTGGTATGGGCTTTGGTTTTCTCGCACTCATTATAGGATATGTTCCAATCATCTACCAGGCGTTTTCGCGACGAGAAATCAACATCTCCCTGCTCGATGCGCGTGCTGGTTCACCACCAAGTGCAACCGAATTGTTGCGCAGGAGTTATCGCGACCGGAAAATAGACGAGCTTATCCAGTTTATGCGCGAATGGGAAAGGTGGTGTGCAGAATTGCTGGAGAGCCATCTCTCCTATCCAGTCTTGACATACTATCGCTCCCAGCATGAAAGGCAATCCTGGTTAGCAGCACTTACCACCATCCTGGATACCTGTGCATTGCTTATCGTTGGTTTCGAGGGCATTTCAGCACCAACTGTACGTCTCACGTTCGCTATCGCTCGTCACGCGGCAGTCGACCTTGCTCAGATCTACGGGACGCCGCCAATGGATTCCAAACTCAACCGCCTCTCATCTGCTGAGTTTGCACGTATGCACGATTCTCTCGCCGAAGTGGGATTAATACTGGATCATCAAGAGGATGCTGGAGAGCGTCTCTATGGCATACGACGCTCATACGAGCCGTTTGTCAATGCAATAGCGGACCATCTGCTGGTGAATCTCCCACCCTGGATTCCGGCAACCAAGACGGTCGATGACTGGCAGACGAGTGCCTGGGATCATTTTGCTGAATGGTCACCTGAAAAGCTCGATGAAATCACGCATATCATTATCGATCATAGAAAGAAGATGCCTGTGAGGCACACTCACGCGCACGCACATGAAGAGCAAGTTGACCAGCGCTCCCCAGATGGTAGTGGGCGAGAGGCATCTTCAGGGTAGCAAGGAGTATACTCTACTCGACGACCACGAACTCTTCTAGCTTAGGGAATAACGGCGTAGGTACAGGTAACCTGATCCCTTCTGGTACTTTAGCAGGTCGCCAACTTACGCCACTCACATCTCCCTCAAACCCTAAGAAATGGTGCAGCTTTTGCGATGAGAATGGGAGATACGGCCAGAAAAGTATTCGTAGACCACTCAGTACTTGCAGCATCACATACATCGTCGTCCCAGCAGCCTCGCGATCTACTTTTATCTTTTTCCACGGAGCCTGCTCATCCAGGTAACGGTTTGCCGCATGCGCAACCGCCATAGCCGCATTAATACCATCTTTAAAATGGCAATTGGCTATGTTATGTCCTACCACTGCAAAGCCTCCCTCCACCTCTGCCAGAATCTTGCGGTCGGCCTCCCGCAGGTCTTGAGGATGTGGCACAACACCGCCGAACCTGCTCTGCAAGAATGTCAGAGTACGGTGTATCGCGTTTCCGTATGTTGCTACCAGTTCGTCATTATTGCGCCGAATCAGCTCCTCAAATGTAAAGTCGGTATCGCGTCCTTCAGGAGCAGTCACCGAGAGATAGTAGCGTAGTGTATCGGCGCCATAACGGTCCAACACATCTCGTGTCCAGATAACGTTGCCGCGACTACTCGAAGCCTTTGCCCCGCTCATGGTCATAAACTCATTCGCGGGCACATCATAGGGCAAATTACGATTGCCGTAACCAATCAGCATCGCAGGCCAGATAATAGCATGAAACGGAATATTATCTTTCCCTATAAAGTAGTAGGACTTTACCGGAGGCTCAGCCTGGCCCGGTACCCACCAGGTCTTCCATGCTTCGGGTGTACCACGCCTTCCGGCCCATTCGACCGAGGCAGAAAAGTAGCCAATTACCGCGTCAAACCACACATAGATGCGTTTGTCCTCGTAGCCATCGATTGGAATCGGGACGCCCCAATCCAGGTCGCGGGTAATCGCTCGTGGTCGGAGCCCTTCTTTCAGCCAGTTCATGGCAAATGCCAGCGTATTGGGACGCCAGAAGTCCTTGCCCTCTGAGAGCCAGGCCATCAATGGCTCCTGCAACTTGGGCAAATCCAGAAAAAAATGCTCCGTTGAGCGAATTTCCAGGCTGGCTTGCTTACTGCCGCAAATACGGCAGTGGGGATTTATCAAATCGACAGGATCGAGAGTCCGTCCGCAATTGTCGCACTGGTCGCCACGGGCTGATGCATATCCGCAAAATGGACAGGTACCCTCAACATAGCGATCAGGCAAAAAGCGGCGATCCGTTGGGCAATAGGGAGACTCCATAGAATCTTTGAAGATATAACCCTTATCGTAGAGCGTTAGAAAAAAATCTTGCGCAATGCGATAGTGGTTTTCTGTAACTGTCTCAGTATATAAATCCCAGGACATGCCCAATCTATCCCACACTTCACAAATTTCTCGGTGATAACGTGCCACGAATTCACGTGGACTAATGCCCTCACGTTCAGCATCAACGAGAATAGGCGTGCCATGTTCATCACTGCCAGAAACCATCAATACATGATTTCCTGCCAATCGATGATAGCGTGCGAAAGTGTCAGCAGGCAGATAGGCCCCAACAATTTGGCCGACATGCGTGGAGCTTTTCGCATATGGCCATGCAACGCAAACAAGTATATGTTCTTTCATTTATTTATGAGTCTCCCTAGGGCAAGCGGTGAAGTAAGGTTTCAGACTAACCTTGCGTATTATAACATAGGTTATAGGGAGTACAAGGCCCGAGCCCCATCTCACCAGGGTCTGTGAATGTTCCCGAAAGAGCAGTAATGAACCAGGCTCACACTGGTCCGAATTGTAGGGGCACCCCTTGCGGGTGCCCAATTAATTCATGGGCCCATGCCCTATCTCTCACATCCCAATGTACCGCGCGTACACAGACCGTGCGACCTGTTCATCATCGGTGCCCTTGATAATCGCACGTGCATCAGGAAAGATGGTCAGTTCATATCCATCAACAATGAAGCGCAATAGAAACTCGTTGAAGGAAACCTGCCCAACAGGGCGTAATCGCTCGGCCAGATCAGGCAGATTAATCTTATCTCCTCTTCTTCCGCCACGCACCTGCACTGCGTTACGCCCGCAGAGACTTGTACTGCTGGTCCCACTGAGCGAATCGAGGAATTCGTAATGATGCAACCCGCAGGTGGGGCAATCTGGCTGACGTGGCAACTCTATGCGTTCGCTCGTATTCTCCCACACATCCATCCAGAACATTGCGTGACTCACCCTCTCACTTTTCAGCAACAGCTTGAGAGCCTCAGTGGATGCGACGCCAGCGATTGCACCCACAATACCGTTGAGTACGCCCGCGGTATCACAGGTAGCAGTAGTGCCAGGCAATGGCATTTCTGGAAAAATGCAGCGCAAGCAGGGTGTGTCTCCTGGCACGATGTTCATCGTTACCCCATACGACGCGATCACACCGCTGTAGATCCATGGACGCCCAAATTTCACACACACATCATTGAGCAAATAGCGCGTCTCAAAATTGTCGGTGGCATCAAGTACCAGGTCTACATCTTGTACCAGGGATTCTATTCCGTCGGCATTGATGTCTTCCACAAGCGCCTCTATCTTCGTTGCGCTATTCACACGATGAAGCTTTTCAGCGGCGGCGATGGCTTTGGGCAATCGCCTTGCAATATCGTCCTCGTCGAATAGTATCTGCCTCTGCAGGTTATTCAATTCAATGTAGTCGCGATCGGCAATCACCAGCCGCCCAATACCAGCACGGCAGAGGTTGTTAGCGAGTACAGTTCCCAACGCTCCACAGCCGATAATAGCAACTGATGAACTACCAAGCAGCTCTTGCCCCTTTCTACCGATTGGTCCGAACAGGGTTTGTCGTGAATAACGATCGAGTATAGGCGTCCCAGACATCAAATTTGCTCCTAGCGCTGGCATTCAGTTCCTTGATTCCGGTGCATTTCTCGTTTCATTCTAGCACAAATCGTTCATTTAAGGCAGGGCTGTTGCACGAGCGGGAAGACGACGCGGGCTGGTGGGTGTGCAGTGGGCGACCGCCCTTTGCCGCAGCGCGAGGGGTCCTCGCTTGTTCCCTCCTTCCCGCCGCCTCAGGCGGCAACAAGGGAGGTTGCAACAGCCCTGGCATTTAAGGTTGTATGGTTGGCAGTTACACATTACTGTGCTACAATGCAAAAAGGTGACCGGACCTTTTAGGAAAGCAGTATATTGTACAACACAACCTTCCAATACAGTCATATTATGAAAAAAGTTTTAGTTATCGATGACAATCCGACAATCGTAGAACTGATAAAATATGCTGTGAACCTGCAAAGCCCATATCAGGTTATCGTCGCCTATGATGGTGAACAAGGATTAAAGTGCGTTTATGCCGAAAATCCTGATTGCGTTATTATCGATGTGAAGATGCCCGGCATGGATGGCTATAAACTAGTTCGTTGCCTGCGTGGTGATGCTCGCACTGTCAACATTCCCATGATCATCTTAAGCGCAATGACACGTGAAGAAGATCAGATGACAGGCCTGCTCTCAGGCGTCGATGAATACCTCACAAAACCCTTTAAACCAAGTGCGCTAAATGCAGCCATAGAACGAGTTTTACGCCTGACACCGGCGGATCGACAACGTCGGATGGATTACTTACTGCAGATGCATGCAGAACGAGCAGATGGCCCTACCCTGGGAAGTGGCAGGCCGCCCAGTGATTCGGCTGTTTCTCCTCTAAAGGAGGAATGACACTGCGGCATATCTCCTGCGCCTTCCAGCAGCGCGGATGGAAATTGCAACCGGGAGGAGGATTTACCGGGCTAGGTACGTCGCCTTCGAGGATGATACGTTTCCGCCGCAACTCTTTCTCAGGATCAGGAACTGGAATGGCCGAAAGGAGCGCCTGAGTATATGGATGCAATGGCATCTCGTACAACTCTTCACTCTTTGCCAGTTCTGCCACTCGTCCAAGGTACATCACTGCGACTCGATCGCTAATATGTTTCACCACCGAAAGGTTATGTGCCACAAACAGGTAGGTCAGGCCGAACTGGTCCTGCAGTTCCTCCATCAGGTTCAGTACCTGCGCTTGAATCGATACATCGAGCGCTGATACAGGCTCATCAGCTACAATGAATGAGGGTCGAAGGGCCAGGGCACGCGCGATTCCAATACGCTGGCGTTGGCCTCCACTAAACTCATGAGCAAAGCGGTTGACAAAAAATGGGTTGAGCCCCACCACTTCCAGCAAATGAGCTACCTCATCCTTGATTTCTTGTGCATTGCCTTTCTTGAAGTTCTCCAGCGGTTCTGCGATGATCTGCCCGATAGTTAAGCGCGGGCTGAGTGAACCATATGGATCTTGGAAAACCATCTGCATTTCCGCCCGCTTTTTACGTATTTCACCAGGGGGAAGTGTTGTCAGCTCGGTTCCGTTTAGTTTTACACTGCCCGCCGTCGGTTTAATCAACTGTAAAATTGCACGGCCTGTAGTCGATTTCCCGCAGCCGCTTTCTCCCACCAGGCCCAATGTTTCGCCACGACGGACGAACAGGTCAACACCATCGACTGCCTTGACATATGCCACAGTGCGGCTCAGGATTCCCTTTTTAAGCGGGAAATGGACTTTTAAGCCTTTGACATCAATCAGGGTGGTTCCTGTTGCCTCGGGCGTGTGTACTTCATGCGCCATACTATTCCTTTCCCCTTAGTCTGGATAGAAACAGGCCGCTGTTTGCCCACCACGGCCAACTGGCATCAGTTCAGGGCGTTCCTGGCGACACAGGCTCTGCACCTTGGGACAACGTGGAGCGTAGGGACAGCCAGCAGCTGGATTAAGCAAATCTGGCGGTTGTCCACCGATTGGTGTCAGCTGGATCCCGCGCTGATCGTCCAGGCGGGGAATTGAATGCAGGAGACCCACGGTATAAGGATGTGCAGGAGTCTCAAATAGTTGTTTTACCGGCGCAGACTCCACCACGTGCCCCGCATACATCACTTTAACGTTCTCACAGGTTCCAGCTATTACTCCCAGGTCATGGGTAATCAGCATCACCGACGTGTCAAATTCTTTTGACAGACCTTTCATTAGCTCAAGAATCTGAGCCTGGATGGTCACATCCAGGGCTGTTGTTGGCTCATCGGCAATCAGCAGTTTCGGATTGCACGCCAGGGCAATGGCAATCATGACGCGCTGGCGCATACCACCACTGAACTCATGCGGGTAATTCTTGACGCGCCGTTTGGCATCTGGTATACGCACCAGGTCAAGCATTTCGGTGGCACGCTTCCAGGCCTGGTCCTTGCTAACCTCTTTGCGGTGCCGCCTGACCGTCTCAGCAATTTGATTGCCAACGCTAAACACCGGATTAAGCGAGGTCATCGGGTCCTGGAAGATCATCGAGATTTTACTGCCGCGCAAATCAGTCATTTCTTCCTGATTCTTCTCCAGGATATTCTCGCCGTTGAAGTTGATTTCGCCACCAACGATTTTACCAGGGGGGCTTGCTATCAGGCGCATTATAGAAAGTGCGGTTACACTTTTACCACACCCACTTTCACCTACCACGCCCAGAGTTTCGCCCGGATTGATAGTAAAAGAAACATCATCAACGGCCTTCACCACCCCTCCCCGTGTAAAAAAGTACGTCTTGAGGTTATTTATCTCAAGCAGATTCTCTGCCATATTCGTTTCTCCGCTTCCTAATCTTTTGATCTCGGGTCAAAGGCATCGCGCAAACCATCGCCGAAGAAGGAGAACGCCAGTACAATGATTGCCAGCGTAACCGATGGAACTATCACTTCCCAGGGGTGGGTGTCTATAAGGTCCGAGGCGCTTGAAATCATGAGGCCAATGCTGGATCCTGGTGGTTGCACGCCAAGACCTAGCAGGCTGATGCCTGCTTCAGCAACAATAGTGTTTGAGATATTCAACGTTGCGGCGACCACCACAATGCTGAACAGGTTGGGGATGATGTGGCGCAGGATAATGCGTGAATTGGTCGTGCCCGATGTTCGTGCCGCTTCAATAAACTGTTGCTCTTTCAGTTGCAGCGATTGTCCACGTACGTAGCGTGCCATCAACGGCCAGATGGTGAATGCAAGAGCAAGCGAGACAAGTATCAGGCGTGCATTTCCATTTGGGCCAATGATTGGTATTTTGCTTAGCGTGTCATCGGCGGCGGGGCCAAAGATACCCGTGAGCAGAATGACAAAGAGCAGTCCGGGGAAGGCGAACATAATATCTGTGAAACGTGCAAGGAACTGGTCGATCCACCCGCCATGGAAGCCGGCCAGTACACCAATGAAGATACCCAATACAATATCCACTATCTCAACTAGAATAGCTACCGACAGGGAGATGAGCATACCTTGCATGAGGCGGGCCAACATGTCGCGCCCGAGGCTATCTGTGCCCAGCCAGTACATCGACGATGGTCCTTCATCCAGGCGATTTAACTCCTGGTGATAGAACGTGTGATACTGGTCTGGTCCTATTATCCCGTTCAGTGGACTATTATACGGGCCACCAATATGCTGGTAGATTAGGGGGCCAACGAGGGCAATTAAAACAAAGAGCGCAATAACTATCACACTGGCCATTGCACGCTTATCGCGCCGCAGCCGCCGCAATGAGTCTTGAAGCGGGGTAGGTGCTTTTTCTCGTTTCTCTACCTCTACCGCATCAGGCATAGGTATCCCCAATACTTGCCCTTGCAACTCAGCCATTTCGGGTGGTGGCGGAACCATCGTGTTATCAGGGGCCATAGCATTGTCGGTGGTATTTCCTGGGAGCTGATCCCTCGTATCCATATGTACGTTCGCCTCCTATTGAACCTTGATGCGTGGGTCAAAAACGGTGTAGAGGAGATCCGACAGTAAATTACCAAACACCACAGCGACTGCTAACAAGACCGTCGTTGCCTGAATCACAGGATAGTCCCGGAAACTTATAGATGTTATCGTGATATAAGCAATGCCGGGGATATTGAAAATCGTCTCGACAAAAAAGGCCCCTGTTACAAGAAAGCCTATCAGGAGTCCAACCACAGTCACGAGCGGGATCATGGCATTACGAAGCGCATGGCGATAAATGACTGTTCCTTCGCGCATCCCTTTGGCGCGAGCGGTGCGTACATAATCCTGACGTAGAACTTCGAGCAAACTGGTTCGGGCGAGGCGAGCAAAATAAGCCAGTCCCACTCCTGCGTACACTAGTATCGGCACCAGCTTGTACTGAATATCGCTCCAGGTATATTGCCAAGGATTTCCCCAACCTGCAACCGGCCAACCCGCACCTGTATTCTGATCGATCCTGACGATTAGGACCTGGGCTAGAACCCCCACAACGAAGACAGGAATTGCATAAATTATCAACATTATAGCCATGTTGGTAGTATCGATCCAGGTGTTCGCTTTGAGCGCTGAGAGGATACCCAATGGTACACCCACGAACAATTGCAGCATCAACGCCCAGAAACCCAACTCAACTGAGATCGGTACGCCATCTTTGAGGATATCCCAGACTGCGCGATTTTTGAATTCATACGAATATCCGAAATTGAACGTGGCCAGATTCTTCAAAAAGTTGAAATACTGCTGGTACCAGGGTAGGTCCAATCCATAGATATGTTTTAGCCGGATGTATTCCAATGGATCGGGGTGTTGACCCAACAATACGCGAATCGGGTCACCTGGGGCCAGGTATCCCATGATAAACGTAATGAAGGTTACACCGATGACGACAAAGATAAGGCCGATGATTCTTTTGACTAGAAACTGAACCATGTTGTGCCCCTTAATTTTTTGGTTAGTTCGAGGTGACTATGGTATGTGAGATAATTCCAAATTGCTTCTGTACGATGTGGCGTATGTTCTCTGGTTCCGTCTTTTTGTAAGTAATATCCATGTAACGGCACCTGGTCGTGGATTTACATTGACAGTTTCTATCGACAGACGCTTCTGTGGATCATTTTACTAATTTTAAGTGAGCCTGTTGCTGTTGTCAAGCAAACGGAAAGCATAGCACCTTCACACAAACAAGAACCCACCTCCTAAGTGAGGTGGGTTCTAACTATCCAAACTGTTGGTTTACTACTCACCTCAAGCTGCACCGTGCCGAGCGAGCACCACAGCCTTGAAGCACGACCATGTATCAATGTGCTGTGATGTACGCGTTAGCCCAATCGTCTGGTGGAACCACGCCAGCGCCATTAAAAACTCGGCCAATCACATAGGACTTGACCAGGCGCGATGTAGATTCCTGGAATATCGGCAGCCAGGCGACATCGTTGACCAACTGCTGCTCCGTCTGGTTGTACATCTGCAAGCGCTGGGTCTGGTTAGCAGTGACGTCGGCCTGCTCCAATTGCTGCTGCACTTGCTGCTGCTGTGCCGCGTCGCTACTGTTGTTCTGACCATAGTTAAAGTAGTTATTGGGCGAACCTTTGTCGAACTGCAGCGTCGTCCAGTCCTGCGGGTCAGGATAGTCCGCAATCCAACCGATGGCCCACATCTGCAGTCCCTTGGAATTCTTGATCGTGCTGTTTAGGTCAGTTACCAACTGATTGAAGTCAATGGCTTGTGCCTTGACATCGATGCCCAGAGCTGTCTTCCACATCTGGCGCACGGTCGTGATCTGGTTGTCCCTATCCGCACTCCCATTCGGATAGGTGATGGTGACCGTTGGGAACGTAGCTAGCGTATACCCTGCCTCCTGCATGCCCTGGTTGAACAATTGCTTGGCTTTGGTTACATCGCCCGCGGTTGTGACTCCTCCCGGGCATTGAAGGTTGGGATTATAGCCTGGCATACCCTGAGGCACAATGTGGCAAGTGGGAACATATTGCCCCTTATAAATGGCCTGGTTAAGGAGGTCCTTGTTAATGGCCAACGCGAACGCCTGGCGGATCTTAATGTTGTCGAACGGCTTCGCCAGGTAGTTCATGGCGTAGTAACCAAGAGACAGGCTAGGTGTCTTGACAAACTCTTTGCTTGTTTTAGCCTGATCATAGTTCGCCGAAGGAATTCCAAATCCGGCATCTCCCGTCTCATCGAGCTGACCTGCTTGATAGGCCTCGTAGGCAGTCTTTGGATTTTTGTAGAAGCGGTAGCTCAGTGTCGCTACCTGGGGATGATTTCCATAGTAGTTGGGGTTGGGTACCAGGTCGACGCCCTTGTTGTGATCCCAGCTTTTTACCACGAACGGTCCTGCGCCGCCTTGACCGCCATTATCAGTCAGGTGATCGGTCCACTTTAAGCCCCACTGTTGAATAACCTTCTTTTCCACTACCCAGGAGGTTTGATAAGAGAGAGCCCCTAGGAAGTAAGCGCCTGGCTTATTCAGCTTGATAACAACCGTATTAGCATCCGGTGTCAACAGGCTATCGCCGATGAGGGTTGGAATTTTCCCATTGACACGCTTTTCGGAGTCTTTGATCAGGCCCAGGTAGGTGAGAGAAACGCCATTAAGCGCGGAGATCTGGGGCGACAGGGCACGGTCAATGCTATAGACCACGTCTGCCGAGGTGATCGGCGTGCCATCGCTAAACTTCAGGCCCGATTTCAAGGTGAACGTCCACGTCAGGTTATCAGAACTCGTAGTCCAATTAGAGGCCAACTGACCTTTCACCTCGAGTTTGTCATTCAACTCCACCAAACCAGTGAAGACTGTATAAATGGCTTCGGCGGAGTAGAGGTCGGTTGCCTGCGCGGGATCAAAGGTTGCAATGTCCGAAGTCCCCAGGACGACACGGTCTACCTGTTGTGAGGCAGGAGCCTTTGCGGCGGCGGTGGGTGTGGCGTTTGAAGTCCCACCGCCGCCTCCACATGCAACCACAAGCATGGCAACCAGGATGAGCAGGGTTGGCAGAAACCCGGTGGTCAATTTCTTGCCATTTCTCATGTGTCAATTCTCCTTGTTACCTAAGTAACAGTAAATACATAAGAACAAACGAAGTATAACCGACTACCTTTACAATACATGCAATTTCCGATGACTTGAAGCAGCGATTTGTAAAACTTCCTCCTTTAATCCAGGAATTTCCAATGACCCATATATCTCTAGATAAACGTCAGTTTGAGTCTACCTAAGGACATACAGGACCTATTGTGTAGGAAAAAATAATTCGCTGGAAAAACCGTTTGCATGTGTTATCTTTCAGCGGACGGTAGCACACATATTACTACGTTCTTGTGTAGCCGTTTCTCTCACACGCGTGAACCGAAGAAAATGCAGATGAAGGCAAAGCCCTTTCATTATGAACTTTAACGAAATACTCAGGGTAGCGTAAACGGGGACGGCATACCCGTAGGGCCCGATTTATCGCGGCCAGCGCCGATTTATCGGCCCTCGGGAACTCCACCACAGACCCGGATGAATGTGTTAAAACTCATTATGAGGGTGATCGCAAAAGATAGCCGGCTTTCTTCATCAGTATTGCACAATGTAGATATTAGCCCAATCATCGGGGGGAATCAAACCTTGCTGGTTGTCTATCATGCCGACCACGTAAGTTTTGAGCAAGAAGACATTCGTTACCTGCTCCATTGGCATCCATGCTACATCGTTGACCAGTTGCTGCTCTGCCTTCTGATATGCATGAATTCGAGCGTCCTGTTGAAAGTTGGCATCGGCCTTCTCCAACTGCACTTGTATAGCCTGCTGTTGTACTGCATTTTTGCTATAATTCTGTCCGTAATTCATGCTGTTATTTGGCACTCCCCGATCAAATTGCCGTGTCAGCCAATCTTGTGGGTCGGGATATTCGGCGACCCACGCCAGACCCCAGAACTGTATGCCCTGCGCATTGTTCGTTGCCGCCGTCACTTGGTCGAGGAGCGTATTATAGGCTACAGGATCAGCCTTAACAGTTACGCCCAGTACATTCTGCCACATTCCAATCAGCATTTTTACCTCTTGATCAAAGTTACTCACACCTGTTGCATAGGTCAACTTGATTGGCGGTAACTGCTCAATACTCGACCAATGTTCTTCCTGTAACCCCTGATTTAGCAAAGCCATGGCCTTGTCTGGGTTCCCTTTCAGGGTTTGTGTTCCGTCAGGACCCGTTAGATCGGGATTATAGCCGGGCATACTCTGAGGCACGATATGGTTTGTTGGTATCACTGTTCCTTGCCAGACATTGTTCGCGATCGCTGTTTTATCTATAGCCAGGGCGAATGCCTCGCGGATGTGTATATTGTCGAATGGCTTGACCAGGTAATTCATGGTGTAGTAATTGATCCATAACTGGGGAACCTCGTGGAAATCCGAACGCTTCTTATCGTAACCAAAGTTGGCAATGGGTACTCCGGTAACATCAACTCGACCATTTTGATAGGCCTGGTAGGCGGCCTCTGCTTGAGGGTAGAACGGAAAGACCACCTTCTGCAGTTGTGGCAGAGTATCGTAGTAGTTTGGATTGGGTGCAAAGTCGATTTCTTTGCCGTGTGTATACTGTGTAACCCTGAAAGGTCCTGCACCTCCACCCAGTGTCAGATGATCGGTGAAATTCGCTCCGAATGTGTCAATCAACTTCTTCTCGACGACATAGGAACAGGGATGCGTAAGCATAGCCAGAAAGTAGGCGGCTTTCTTCTTTGTCTGTATCATGACCGTGTTCTGATCGGGGGCCATCAGGCTGTCGTTGATCAGGGTTGGAATTCTACCTCCCAGCAACTTGTCAGAATCTCTTATCAGATCGAGGTAGATCGGAGCAATGGTGGATTTTGTGGTTGGCTGTAATGCGCGATCTATGCTATAAATCACGTCTTCTGAAGTGAGCGGGCTACCATCACTAAACTTCAGGTGAGGTTTCAGGTGAAATGTCCACGTCAGTCCATCGGAAGCTTGTTGCCAGGATTGCGCAAGTTGTGGCCGTATCTGGAATTTGTCGTCGAGTTGCACCAATCCTGTGAAAACCATCTGGATAGCTGAAATGGATGAAGCATCAAATGAAAGCGCTGGATCAAACGTCGTAATATCCGAGGCGCCCAGAATGGGAGTGGTGAATACCTGCTTATTGGCTGGAGCTTTTACCGGTTTGCTTGGTAGAGTAGTATTGTTTCCTCCAAATATATCACAAGAGGATAGCAGCAGTGCAATCAAACATAAAAGAAGCGGCGTAAAACGGGTAGCCCATTTCTTCTTACCAATATCCATCCAAATCCCTTGCTACAAATTGTGGACCAATATATTGCGTTTGGCAAATGCAACTGCTCGCAAAGCAACATGTAAAAATCCCTCAATGTTGATGCCAGTGAGAGTTACAGGCCATCCCATATATTCTTCACCCGCTGCCTGCACGATTTGCATTGTGTGTCCCTGGTCTGCCGTGGCATCCGCTTTGGCAGCGGCCAGGCCTATAGTAGCGAACAAGGAGCGTACATCATGTCCCAGTTGAATATAACGACGTGCCGTCGAAAATGCCGCGGCCAGTTCCTGTGCCTCTAATTGTTCGCTCAGTGTATCTAACAGTGCTGGGGCAATCAGGCCGCCACCTAGAATAGGAGAGCGGGTACCTGTTGGCTGCGCTGGAGCCGGGGCCTTCTGCTCTGCCAACTCTTTATGGAGGGCATTTAGATATGATGCAGCCGTGAACAAAAGGGGCAATGCCTCCACTTCCTGTGTTTGCGCGAATACCAATCGCACCGCTGCCGTGAAGAGTAGACCGTGAGCAGCATGTACAAAGGCCTCTCGGTCACCATCTTCAACCCGTTGCATCAAATCGGTTGCAGTGAGTGCGATAGCAGAGCCGATACCGTGAGAGGACGCTCCTTCCTTGATAAGAGCATTGTATACCCCCTGGCAAATCTGCGGCGTGTCAGCCTCGCTGAGGATGAGTTTTCGTAAGGGGAGCGCATGCTCATCTTTTGGCGCAGCTATACGTGTTCGATAACTGTCAAGGCTATGAATCGAGTCGGAAAGAAATGAGCGTACTGTATCGACCCAGGCGGGTTCACTTGTGTGCAACGGCAAGTGTGGTGCAAGCCAGTGGATAATATCCGGCGCTTGATCACCCCACTCTACTGCATCCAACAATTGCATACCCCTTACTGCAAACATCAATGGGTGTCCGGCATTTTGGAATGTGGTCGAAATGCCATCGTACACGCGTATTTCTAGGGTGCGATAATCTGCCCCGGTACCATACAAGCCAAAGAGCAAACGTTCAACCGTGGTGGCATCATTGCCAAAGATAGCGTCGTGCATTGCCGAGTTAACAGTTTGCCCATCCTGCAAGCCGCTCGGATATAGTGGCGTTGGATAACTGATGTGCGTTTCGGCTTCCTTGCCCGCGCGTACAACTGGCGCAGCGGCAACCAATGCCTGTACAAGGAATGGTAAACCTCGCGTAAGGTTGAGTGTATCTTCTCCAAGAGTATAGCGGAGGGCTATGAGCCAGCGAGACATCATGCTTGCGGCATCGAGCGTAAGAATCGTATGACCATCGCTATCGCCACGAGCGGCAATCACGCCTACACGCCCAATCAACTCAGGAGCATCCGCGCCACGCTGTGTCAGTTCGCGTGCAACAGCAATGATTTGGTCGCTATCACCAGCAACGGTGGCATCTACAAGGTTCGAAATATCGATATTCATTCCAACTGATGGCATAAGCGTTTCAACCTCTACTATTGTAATTCTCGAATAGCCCGCTCGATACCCGGAATATCCGCGTATTCTTCATCGAGCAGTTTATATGCTCGCTCTAAATAGAGTTCGGCAAGCCTGGCTCCACGATCGTTAGGATCGAAAGCGGCGGCCATTAATTCAGCGCTGCGGTATTTTTCCGCCAAGGGCTCTGCAACACGCTGCATGCGTAGCTTGGTTTCCTGCAGCTGCTGTGTATCGTGTCCTTCGAGCGCATAACGTGCTACTCCCACTAACTTACCCAATTCCGCCAGGCGCTGTCGATCGGTCATCGTTTGAATCAGCAGATCTTCAGCGTCCATGTCATCTAGCGCAAGCGACGCTTGTTCCTCAATCGCCTCAATAGATGGAACCTGAGCAAAGTTTGAAGCGTAGTTCACGTAGAATTGTCCATACTCCTGGCAACCTTGAGCAACTAATTGCATTCGTGCCCCTTCATCTTTCGGGTTGACAGTTCCAATGTCACATACGTCATCATCACGTCGATCTGCTAGCATTTGGAGACGCTCTAGTGTGCTTCCTTCCTCTAACATTGGGGGGATAGGCATAACCGGTACATTCGTCGCGTCCTGTAAGTCTTCTGGGGATAGCTGGGAAGCTAAAAAGGAAGGAAGATACTTCGCCAGGGAAAGGGGCATAGGCGGTACAACACAATATGTGGCTAAGACATTGCGAGCATCGGTAGTACTACGTGCAATAAAAATGGCATGCCCCTTTGGAGCTTGTGGATCACCACGCAAGAAGTGTATAGACATAGCGAAGAATCCTCTCTGCTATAGCAATATTACATACTCTTTCTCTAGCTTTATAATATGCTCTTTAATCACACATAGCAAGCATTGCATCTATAGACCTTTACGTAACTCCCTTAAGCGCTTTATCAACTCTTTGTTAGTACGTTCCTCTTCCTCGGTCAACTCTTCACCTCTGGTAGGTACGGAGTCTTCGTAGACTCTGATGTGCTCTATGACGGTAGTGTTGCCTGCAATCCCAGCAAAAGAGGAAAGAATCGCGCGTGCCTGGCTGTCCTGGTTTCGTCTAACTTCCGTTATAGCGGCTTGTACGTAAAGCTCAACATATTGATGAAGGAATATACTCCGCTGCTCAGGGGTACTCAATGTGTTCATGACTCGCTCAACCAGTGTGATAGCCTGAGCCAAATCACTCATCGCAAAGTCCAACTGTCCACGCGCCAAAGAGATACCTGCCCGCTCATAACGCGCATCAGCCTCGCCTAGAGCTTGATGCTGCTGTTGATATAATGTTACTGCTTGCTCGAAATTTGATGCAGCCTCATCCAGCTCATCCTTCCCTCGATGGGCCAATCCCAGGGCGAGAATTGTATCAGCCTGTCCGACCAGGTCACCGCTCTGATTAAATCGTACTAAGGCTCCTTCGCAATGCTCAATCGCTTCATCCCATTGTTCTTGCCCAATGAGCGTTTGAGCGATTCCAAGCATGGCTGCCCCATCTCCGCCCGTGCTCTCCAGTAGCTGAAACTGTCGTCCTGCCTCAAGAAAGCTCGAAGATGCTGCATCTAATTCCCTACGAGATAACCGTGTCCGTGCCAATCCCAGTAGCGCCTCGGCAGAAAGCAATGGCTCCTGCTGAGCCTCCGCCTGGTTATGAGCATCGCTGAAATGAGTCTCCGCCTGTGAAAAATCTCCCATAGTCAATAGCAGTTGGCCATCTACAAGTAATGCCATAAGCTTCACTTGCGTAGCAAGAGTATTTTCATCGGCTATTGTATGCGCGCTTGCCAGGTACGATGCAGATTCGTCCAATCGCCCTGTAAACAGGGCCAAGCGTGCTCTACGCACCTGGGCTTCGGCTACCATATTGCTACCTACAGCGTCAGAAATTTGCTCCATCTGTTTTTGAGCATCAGCATAGCATCGCGCTGCTTGCATAGTCTGGCCTTGCTTGCTATAGATGTCGCCAAGACCAAGTAATATTTGGCTTTCAACTATCTCATTTCGCAACGAGTGTGCTAGCTTCCTTGCCTCATCGAAGGTCTGTATCGCTCGCTCTAGAAAACCTCGCAAACGCTGAATCTCTCCTAGTCCGGCCACTGCCTCTGCCTGTCCTACGCGGTACGCTACTGCTTTGTAGGTACGCAGGGCGCGTTCCATCAACCCATTGGCATAAGTAAGCTGACCCCGGCGCATATTAATTTCACCAAGTAAACGACTTGCATTAGCAGTACCCAGTGCATAGCGCATATCTGTATACATTTGTTGGGCTAATTGCGCGCTCGTCAACGCCTGGTCAACATGATTGCTCACCAGGGAAATTTCAGCAAGCCCGAGGTTGCCGTCAGCCTCGCCCAATTCGTATTCAAATGATCTCGCCAGTTTGATAGCCTCTGCGAATGCGTCAGTCGCTTTATCGAGCTGTCGCTGATCCAGGTAGATACGTCCCAGACCTAACAGTGCATCAACAACTCCGAAATTGTCTCTGCTTGTTCGATAGACTTCCAGCACCCTCTGATATTCGTCGATGGCTTCGTCAAAGTGCCTTGCCAGCCGCTGAATGTCAGCGAGGCTGCGGCGTGCATCAGCTTCGTTGGTACTATCTTTGGCACTTATAAAATAAGAAATGGCCTGTTTATAGTGATCTATGGCTAGTTCGGTATTGCCGCGCTGCATCTCTATATGCCCTAATGCCAGGGCAACATTCCCCTGTCCCTGCGAGTTACCCTGGCTCGCATAGAGATTCCAGGCATCCTGATAGGACTCCTGCGCGCGTTCAAGCTGCGCCAATTGTCGTTCAACATGACCCAGCGAGAGTGCGCTCCCGGCTTCATTCAATGGGTGACCTGCATCCCGGTAGTAACGCCTGGCTTTCAAGTAGCTGTTTGCCGCCTGCTCTAGCTGGTTGTTCTGGCGCTGTACATCTGCAAGCATTGTGCGACTGTCTCCAGCCCGCTTAAAATCACTAAGCAACCGAAAGCGTATTTCTGCGTCTGTAAAGGCTTCTGCTGCTATGTCTAATTTACCGTTATAAAAGGCATCAATACCTGCTTGTAAGCGTTTCTCCGCTGCTTTCTCGTCTTGTGTCGCCATGAACTTCTAACCCCTGGTTTCTCAGCCTAGCTATTTCTGCATATGCGTCATTGCCTTTTATCTCGCCTGCCTGATTCATTGTAGTGCGTGTATGGAAGAAAGTCAAAAACCAGGGTCTGTAAAGACTGCTGTCAAGAACTATATGGCTGGAATCCACTCCTCCATGGGGTGCAGGGGGCGAAGCCCCTTGCCGGAGCGCGAGGTGTCCTCGCACGTTGCTCTCCTCCATGGCGGGCCGCAGGCCCGCCAGAAGCATTATGAGTGGATGTCAGCTATATGGCTGCCCCCTGCTAGGCATGACGCAGCAGTTGTGATAAGATAAGCTCTATGGACGGAATAGCGTAGCTGTTCATCCAGTACAAATAGCTTGCTACGAAGGAGTTAGCCTCATGTACGAAGACACTTTATCACGTGTAGATCTATTTGCGGGTTTGGATAAGAAGGATTTACAGCTACTCGCAACTGCTTGCCAGGAACGCAAGTATAGCGCGGGTTCAACGTTGATCAAACAGGGTGATACAGGTGTTGGACTTTATGTAATAACCGCTGGCACAGTGCATATCACTCAGGCGCAAGATCCTGACAAAGCGGAAATTGATCTCGGCACCGCTGGTCCGGGAAATGTACTCGGTGAAATGTCGCTACTGGATGATTTGCCCCGTTCGGCTACTGTCACTGCTGTAACTAATGTCACTGCCCTTCTCCTGCCAGTCTGGGAATTTCGCACCACCATACGTAATCATCCCGATATTGCTCTAAGATTACTCTCTGTTCTCAGCCACCGCCTGCGTAGGGTCGAAAGTCATAGTGCCGGTCACTAAATGGCCTTGATCTTTTTTCATTTGGCAAACCGAAAATCAAGCATCTGGGAAGCAAGATTCCGTTTCCCTACGCTTCATTTTCGGTTTGGAGTGACATCCCTTGTGCAGGTTCAGCCTTTTTTCGATTTAGGAGATCTTGTAGTTCCTCAAGCATAGTCTCAACGTCATTGAACGAACGGTATACGCTGGCAAAGCGTATATAGGCTATTTTATCCATCTGCCGCAGGCGTTCCATAACAAGTTCCCCAATGACACTGCTTTGGACTTCTTGTTTTCCCTGCCTATACAATTCCTGCTCGATCTCCTCGACGGCATTTTCAATCTCACCTATTGGCAATGGCCGTTTCTCACAAGCTTTGCTGATACCTACAAAAAGCTTTTGCCTATCAAAAGCTTCCCGTCGTTGATCACGCTTGATAACCATAAGCACAGACTTCTCCGCCCGCTCGTATGTGCTAAAGCGTCCTTTGCACTGCTCACATTCGCGCCGCCGGTGTATTGCATCACCGACATCTCGCGAATCTTTCACTCTTGATTCGGTGCCTCCGCAATATGGACATTTCATGCCAGTCTCCCAAAAGGATGGAGAGCCAATAGTGTAGGAGTCTATGTCTTTCTATGAGGCTATTGTAACATCAACGCTTTGAAAGTAAAATACCAAATCTCGAAGGCTCTTCTGAATTGGGAAATGGGGACTTGTGAGGAGCATCATCTATCGAGTCCATAGGCTTATTGATTGTAACCTGCTATCTCTACTATGTGGTTGCGACCGATTGCGTAAAAGCTCCTGCTTCGGGAGATAACTTTCCAACATATCCTGAGCGCAAGCGCGATCCTTCACGCCAGTAAGCATACCAGTAAGGGCCATGACCCTGACCACCTCGACAGGTGCTACATGATGCCTTTCCACACTTGCGGAACTGTAATTGATATGTAATATGCTGCTCGCTTGGTAACTGCGTCATTTGCCGCTAACCCTCCCACGAATTAAAAGATGAGTGGTCCAACTATATACTTCCTTGCATTCAGAAACGCTGTGGCCGCAGCGTTTCTGAATGCAAATGAGTATTTATATCAAATCCTGCTGATTCCTTCTGGAACTGTAGTGGCGGGGCTTGCCCCCGCCAGGACCGAAACATACACGGATGAACAGGATTTGGTATTACCCATAACAGCATACCATGAGTGCATGAATATTTTATGAATCTTCAAGGAGAGAAATATTACACAATATTCATCGTTGAGCGCGATTGGGTCTTTCATTCTATAACAGGATTTTCATGCATGGGATAATTTGCTTCCTCCCCCTGCTCGTGATGGTTTTGTGATATAGGAGAATTGGCATTTCCCTTTTCTATTGTTGATGAGATGGTATAATACAGTGTGTAGCTTTCCTACGCCTGTCAAGGAACCTCCTAAATGTTTTGTCATGTTGTTGGATCGGAAAGAGAAGGCAAACCATGCAAATCATCATCAAAGGTAAACAGTTGGAAGTCATACCTCGTTTGCGTCAACATATCGAAAGGAAAGTGCAACGCCTCTCCCGCCTCGTTGGTCCCAATGCGCGCATCGAGGTGACCGTTTCAGAGGAAAAAACACGTAGCGCTCGCGATCGCTACTCGGTGCAACTAGCATTATCCAATAGCTCCCATCCTATTCATAGTGAAGCTAGTGCAGCCAATGCTAATATTGCTCTTGATCTGGTATTGGATAAAGTCACCGTACAACTTGGGCGTCATAAAGATCGTCAGACAAGTTCACGACGACATCGTACATCGCCTTTGAAAGTTCTCTCGCTATCGCGCACCGGCAATCTTTCGTCAATGGAAGAAGAGGATGTTGAATCTGAGGAGGAACTTACCTTGCCAATTGCGGAAGAGCGTAATGAAGAGATATGGTCTAAAATCACGGAAATTCGCCGGATTCATACCAAACCGATGAGCGATCAAGAAGTTATCGCACAAATGGAAGCACACAGCCTCTCCTTCTATCCGTTCATTAATGAGGAAACTCAGACCATCAACGTCATGTATCGTTTAGAAGAGGGCGGCTACGGATTGCTTGTACCTGCATTAGAGCAAATTGCAGAGTAAATAGTATCAAATCCTATGGCCGCCTCCTGGAAATGTAGGGGCGAGGCTTGCCCTCGCCCGCGGTCGCGGCTGCCCACACATTCACTGTTCAAACGGATTTGATGTTATAAAGTAATCTCAAACTCCCAGGGGTGCAGCGGTGGATCTTCGAACTGGCCGAGAGGATCGGCAGCATGTATCCTCATAATACGCGCTTCAGCTGAGGGAGGCGGACTAAAACGTGCACTTCCTTGATAAACAGCTTGATAAGGTTGGCTAGCAAGTTCAGGGCGTGCCAGCAGCGTCCCACCACGATCTCCTGCCCATTGAGCTCCAGTGTTATCTACTACAAAGAAGATGATGCGAGGGACAAAAGCAAATCCCGCCGGCAATGGTGGCCGTAACCATAGGTAATGAAGCTCAAAATGCTTCTGATACAGTTGTAACTTATTCAGCATCAATATCATGCCTTGTTGTTTCTGCTCTAGTTCGATCGTAATGCTGCGCAAGGGCGCACGTGGTATTACTTCTTGTATGTCCTGCTGCTCAAGTTGTTGTGGAGCGGCAATCACTACCGGCGGACGCGAGGCAAGTTCCAGCGCTTTAGGTGAAAAAGGCGTTGGTTCGTTCAGAATTTCGTTACATAATTGCAGGCAGTTTTCACAGATATAGGCAGCGCCCGGGCCAGCTACCATTCGCTGAACTTCTGGTGGGCGTCTCCCACAGAAAGAACAACGTGCCAGTGACCGATCAAAACTCATGGCTACCTTCCTAAGTAGACTAATTTACTCACGAGCGGAGGTGACCTTGGGCAGGTGTAGCACAGTCCCTACATCTTTGTAGGTACGCAAAGCATCAACCGCCTCAGTCTTTAATCCCATGCGTTCAAGAAGAAAAGCATGGGCCTCCCAGTCTAATGAATCGTCCAAAGGTGTAAGAAACGTTAATGGATCATCCTCGATATTCTGCTCGCTTCGACTTCGACCCTTTAAGGGCCATTTGCTGGACTTTGTGCGCTGAGAATTCGAGGTAGACCCATCATCTTGAACCGGTGAATAGACCAGGCTTTCCGCAGCACGATCGATTCTACCATAGGTTCGTTGCAATGCTAATGCGATCAAGTGATCGGCAAAGTGCGGATTCTTTGGTAAGAGCGAACCATGCATATAGGTTCCATACGTGTTACGATAGACAGCTCCTTCAGTATGGTCTTCAGCGTTGTTTCCATGTCCCTTGAGTACCTTCCCCAAAGGCTTGGCTGTACCAAGATAGGTACGACCTCCGTGATTTTCGAAACCAACCAACGTACTCCCATTCCAACTGATAGCAACATCTCCAATGCAACGAGACATGTGCGCTCCCGCATGGATTGTCCATGCATCGAATACTCCGAGCCCACGCATATCAGGCCCTTGGGCTGGTCGGTAGTAGTGTGCTAGTAACTGGTAGCCGCCACAGACCGCCAGCACAGGCATATCGTCTTCAATCGCAGCCCAAAGGCCTATGCCTTTCATTTCATACAAATCTTGTGCAACCGGCGCCTGCTCTTTGTCTGGTCCACCTCCAATGAACAACATATCGTACTCATCTGGCGCCAATGCATCACCAACACCCAGTCCGACAACGCGCAACTCTATACCCCGAAGTTGACAGCGCCTGCGTAAAGTCAATATGTTGCCGCGGTCTCCATACAAATTCAATTGATCAGGATACAAATGACCTAAAGTGAGCGTGAAGCGGGGTGGCAATTCGTCTTTCAAGGACCTTTTTCCTCCCAATAATGGGGCGTTAAACCACGCCGTTCCAGTTCACGATGGATTTCTAGCAAACCAGTATACGTCGGTACAACAAACAAAGTTTCACCAATAGGTATCTGACGAATGGCAGTATCCAATGCTTGAGCAATTCCGTAAACCTCTGGAGGGGTCTGATTTATCTCGTCCTTCCTGTCAGGTACAATCAATTGTGCGCTACTAGCAGCACCTGCTTTTGATGCTCGACTACGCCGGCGCCTCGCACGTGCCCTGGCCGCTCGCAAAGGAGCGGAAGTCACGACGGTCATATCCTTCTGCTCTATCCCTGCATATTTCAAGCGGAGTGCAAGATCAAGTGCGCGTGTACCAGCCACCGTCAATGTTGCTACGTGCTGAACTGCTCGCTCGAAATCTACATCCCAGATCCACGAAATATCCCGTCCGTCGGCTGTATTGTCATTTAAAACAAATAAAAGATGTCTCGGTGACCCATTGCTAAAGAGAGTACGCAGCACCTCGTTGAATCCCGTGGGATTTTTTGCCAGGAGCAGACGCAGCGTTCGCCCTTCAACCTGGACGCGCTCACCACGTCCGAATGCGGGCTTAAATTGTTCAATGCCGGAGACAATTGGATCCCAGGCTATGCCTAACACCTGGGAAGCTGCAATGGCTGCCAGGGCATTATAGACATTATAAAATCCGGCTAGAGGGATAACGATCTCACCCTGAAGTGTTCGAGTCTCCACCTTCATACGTAGCCGATCAATGCCGTCGGTAAGTACTTTTACTGCACGCACGTCTGCTTCGGGACGTGCGTGCCCGCACTTTGAGCAACTATAGTGCCCAAGATGGCTGTAGTATCGTACTGAGTAGATATATTCTCCACCGCAAACTGGGCAGGTGCGTGCATCAATCGCTTGGTGCCGTTCAGCTGATAAACCCTCGGAAGCGAGATCAAGCGAACGGTCATCGATGCCGAAGTACACTACTTGTCCTGGAAAAGACTCGCCAAGATAAGCCGTGGTGGGATCATCGGCGTTAAGGACTAGTATCGCAGTCCCTGGTAGCAAGGCAATCGCTTGTTGCCAACGCGCCGAAACACTGTCAACTTCACCAAAGCGGTCAAGTTGATCGCGGAAAAGATTGGTAAAGACAGCAACACGAGGAGGTAGATTCTGCACAGCTTGTGGCATGACTGCCTCATCGACTTCAAAGATCGAGATAGCCTGCCCGGCCCGGCGCAGGTTCCCATTTGGTTGGGCACGAATGACCAGAGCACCTGCCACACCTCTCATCAGATTTGAGCCTTCCCGGTTACGCCATACTCGCAAACCTGCGTCACTCAAGATAGCAGCGATGAAACCGCTGGTGGTCGTTTTACCATTCGTACCTGTTACCAGCACACTTCCATGCGCTAATTGCATAGACAGGTGATCGACAATGTCCGGGTAAAGGCGTTGCGCTACCAGGCCAGCAATACTGGTTCCTCCACCAAGGTTTAAACGACGACTAAGCGCGCCTGCTGCTCGCCCTCCCACCACTGCCAATCCGGCTCGAAATGAGCTTCGCCGGCGCTTCTTACGATGCTGGCTGTCGGTGGCTTTGATAGACCGGCCGGTAGCAAGATGACTAGCGTCCATAGTGCTATCATCCCGTTTATTACCTACCCCTCTTCTGACGGAGCGAGAGGGCCTCTGTTTGCTCATACTTTTCCTTTAACAAGCCAGTATTTAACATAAGCCTATCATTTGCATTGCAGCATAGCATGCAAGCGCAAGTGGGTCAAGAGTAACCGGGAATACTGTATAGACACGATGTGTTATCCTAGCATAGGATTTTTGTTGGCAAGTGGATTACTTATCCCTCTTGTCAACGTGTGCTATCCTATGCTGTGAGATGAAATCCTCATCTGATTGTATAGGGTCAGATAATGCAGCTGAACAAAATCATCGGGGCATCCGTAGGGGCCGATTTATCGCGCCCAGCGCCGATTTATCGGCCCTCAGTGCATTGATCGCTATTCGGATGATTTTGTTAAAAATCATTATCGTGCGCGCTCAACATAGGAGAGGAGCCAGGTATATCGTGACGAAGAAAATGGAGATCAAGTAGGTTTAGATGGCTAAGAAACTTGTCATTGTAGAATCACCTGCAAAAGCCAAAACAATCGAAAAATTCCTTGGGCATGACTTTGAAGTGCGCGCATCCATGGGACATATTATAGATTTGCCCAAAAAGGGCCTCGGTGTGAACACGCGCAAAGATTTCACTCCGCAATACGAAATCATTGAGAAAAAAGATAAATTGATAGCTGAATTGAGAGCTGCTTCCAGGCGTGCTGACGAGGTATTCCTGGCTCCAGACCCCGATCGCGAAGGCGAGTTTATCGCCTGGTCCCTGAAAGAGACCCTCGGGCTCCGGAATCCTCGACGGGCTGTCTTCAACGAAATCACTAAGGGAGCTGTTCAGCAAGCTATTAGAAAGCCTCGGGACATTAACGAGGATCTCTTCAATGCGCAGCAAGCTCGTCGCGTACTGGACAGGCTGGTAGGCTATAAAATTAGTCCCTTGCTCTGGCGGCGTATTCAATCAGGCACAAGCGCCGGGCGTGTTCAGTCAGTTGCGCTGCGTCTCATCTGTGATCGCGAAGCCGAGATTCGCGCTTTTGTCCCGCAGGAATACTGGAGCATCACCGCATTGCTCAGTAAGCATGGGCAGAAAGAACGCTTCGAAGCCAGTTTGATCGCGCGCCTCAAAGATATTGCCGAATTCAACAGCGCGGAAAGTGCGTCCGAGAGTGAGGAGCAGGCGGCGAGTTCGTCCTCCAGGCAGAATGGCGCGAAAAAACTACAGGCGGAAAAAGGTCGTATCAAAATCTCTTCTCGGACAGAGGCAGATACCATTCTGTCGGAGTTAAAGGGCGCGGTATATAGTGTTTTGAGAGTAGAGGAGAAAGAGCAGCGCCGCCAACCCAATCCACCTTATACAACCAGTACCATGCAACAGGAGTCCTCTACGCGGCTCTCCTTTAAACCGAAGAAGACGATGAGCATTGCCCAGCAACTCTATGAAGGTATTGAACTGGGCGAACGAGGTCAACAGGGTCTGATTACCTACATGCGTACAGACTCGACACGTGTCTCTGATGAAGCGCAGGCGAAAGTGAAAACCTATATTGCACAAGAATTTGGTCAACCCTATGTTGGTCAGGGACGGACAGCGAAGGCCAAAGCAACCACCCAGGATGCCCACGAAGCCATTCGTCCAACCGATGTCACTTTAACGCCTCAGGTAGTCAAGCCGTATCTCGCACCCGAACAGTTTAAGCTCTATAACCTGATCTGGCGGCGTTTCGTTGCCAGCTTCATGACGCCTGCTGTCTTTGATACTGTACGTGTTGACATCGTAGCCAACCAGTACGTTTTTCGAGCTACAGGTTCTCATCTCAAGTTTCCGGGCTTTTATGCCGTATGGCAGCGAGAGGATGAGGAGAAAACGCTTCCCGTTCTCAGCCCAAATGAAGTGCTGGACCTGCATAAGCTAACACCGGAACAACATTTCACTCAGCCCCCTCCTCGTTATAGTGAAGCGAGCTTAATCAAAGAACTTGAGGAGCAGGGTATTGGCCGCCCCAGCACCTATGTGCCAATCATCAGCACCATTCAAGATCGTGGTTATGTCGATCAGGAGCAGCGGCGCTTTGTGCCAACCTGGTTGGGCTTCACGGTTAACGAGGTTATGAATAAGCACTTCCCTGAGATTGTAGATACCGGTTTCACGGCTGAGATGGAGCGGAAACTGGACGACGTCGAGGAAGGACGGCAGTCGTGGAAAGAGTTCCTGCACACTTTCTATGGCGATTTCAAAATCACGATGGACAAGGCCGAAGCGGAGATGAATCGCGTCCAGAAACCTGTCGAAGAGATCGATGAAGTCTGCCCTGAATGCGGGCGCAATCTAGTTATTCGTACAGGTCGTTTTGGGCGTTTTATCTCTTGTTCAGGCTTCCCCGAATGCCGCTATCGTCGCTCTGTTGTGAACAAAACGGGTGCGTTCTGCCCCGTGTGTCAGGGCGACTTGGTAGAGCGCAAGACGAAGCAAAAGAGGAAAGTCTTTTACGGGTGCAGCAACTTCCCAACCTGCAACTTTGCAATTTGGGAGAAGCCGGTGCCGGAACTCTGTCCTCACTGCGGTGGATTGATGGTTGTGCCACGTGTAGGACAGGACCCTGTCTGTTATGAGGAAGTCATTGCTGTGCACCATCCTGGCGAGGAGAAACCTCGCCAGGATGGTGCACCTACACGAGGTGGAACGCGCAAGAAAGCTAGCACAAAAGAGGATATTGAACTCGTGTCGAAAGTGGCATCAACGAACGGGCGAGCCTCGAAAACTGTGAAGAAAGCTGCAACGGGTAGAACGCGTGGGAAAATAATAAAATCTACGCGCACGACCAGGGCGAAAGCTACAGCTACAGGAAAAAAGACTACCACCAGCAGCAAAAGAGCCACAACTAAAAAGGCCACCACAAGCCGGGCTAAATCGGTGAAATCTACATAAGAAGGCAAGCAATAGGGCAATGTAAAAGTCTGAGGGTGCAAGGGGCGAAGCCTTCCTGCCGGGGTTTCGCTACGGCCTTGTCAGGCTGGTCAGTCGTACGGTAGGGGCGACCCTGACCCCTTGCGGTCGCCCTGACCCCTTGCCAGGATAGGTCGTGTGCTATAATCATGTGTTGGTTACATAATCGCACGTTACAGTAAAGCTCTGCTCTTATGGAGGATTTCATGCCATATGCGGTTACGCTCATTCCCGGCGATGGCACCGGACCGGAGATTACCGAAGCTACGCGCCGCGTTCTCGAAGCTACTGGAGTTCAATTTTCCTGGGATGTACAACAGGCTGGCTTAGAGATGATGGAGAAGCATGGCACGGTTTTACCTGATGATGTAATTGAGTCCATTAAACAAACGAAAGTAGGATTGAAAGGACCGATCACTACCCCGGTTGGCAAAGGCATTCGTAGCGCGAATGTCGCACTTCGCAAGAAACTTGACCTCTATGCAAATCTTCGCCCGGCGAAAACCTATCAAGGGCTACGTTCGCGTTACGATAATATCGATATGCTTATTGTCCGTGAGAATACAGAAGACTTGTATGCTGGAGTAGAGTTTCAAAAAGGAACACCTGAACAACAAGAAATCATTGAGACCATTGCTCGCACTACCGGGACTCGTCTTGATTATAATTCCGCAATCAGTATCAAATATATCTCTGTGATGGCAACACGCCGGATTGTCAAATTTGCCTTTGACTATGCCAGGGTTAATGAACGTCATAAGGTCACCGCGGTTCACAAAGCCAACATAATGAGATTTTCTGATGGGTTGTTTCTTGCTACCGCTCATGAAGTCGCCAAGGAATATCCAGAAATCCAGTTTGAAGATCGTATTGTAGACAATATGTGTATGCAACTCGTGCAGAAACCAGATCAGTACGATGTACTGGTGTTGCCTAACCTGTATGGCGATATTATTTCCGATCTTTCCGCTGGCCTAATAGGCGGCCTCGGTGTGGCCCCTGGCGCCAATATCGGCAGTCAATATGCCGTGTTTGAGCCGGTACATGGTAGCGCGCCCAAGTATGCAGGACAAAACAAGGTCAACCCAATGGCTATGATGTTTTCGGGAGTGCTTATGTTACGTCACCTGGGTGAAAGGGATGCCTCCAATCGTTTGGAAAAAGCCATTGCCCAGGTGATCGCAGAAGGCAAGAATGTCACCTATGATCTAAAACCTCGTCCCGATGATCCAACCGCTGTTGGTACCTCACAAGTCGCGGATGCCGTCATAGAGAAATTGCTGAGATTATAAAAGATGTGGGTACAGGAGGGCCAATTCGCTTACTCGATTGGGTCTCAAGTTATTCGCGGCTTGCCAAGCCCACCTTGCCCTGTGCGCCACTTATGACGAGCGTGAATATAGCGTACTGTACCGGAGCGCGATCGCATCATTATCGATGATGTGCGTGCCCCCCAACCAAAATACTGTACGCCATCGAGTAATTCTCCGCTTGTAATGCCAGTCGCAGCGAATGAGACATCCTTGCCCCTCACCAGGTCATCTGTTGTATAGACTTTATCAACATCAACCCCCATCTCTCGCAGCCGTGCACGCTCGTTCTTGAGTGCCTCTGCGAGATTTCCACCATCCTTGACGATTTGATCTCGCTCCTTAACTGTAAGCGGCCAGATTTTGCATTGAATTTCCCCGCCAATACACTTGATAGCCGCCGCTGCCAGGACCGCTTCCGGTGCTCCTCCAATGCCCATAAGCGCATCGACGCCGGTATAGTCTTCCATCGCAGCTTGAATTGCTGCTGATACATCACCATCTGTAATGAGGCGAATACGGGCGCCAGCCTGACGAATCTCTTTGATAATGCCCGCGTGACGAGGACGATCCAGAATCACTACTGTCAAATCATCGAGTTGAGCTTGACGCACTTGTGCAATTCGTTTCAAGTTTGTCGTAACCGGGGCGTTGATATCAATCACACCTTTTGCAATAGGACCGACCGCGATCTTTTCCATATAAAATACGCCAGGAGGAGCAGAATACATTGTCCCTCGTTCAGCCGTTGCCACAACCGCGATCGCCCCTGGAAGGCCGAGTGAAGTTAGCCGCGTTCCATCAACTGGATCAACAGCTACATCTAGTTCTGGCGGGACAAGATTACCTACTTCCTCACCGATATACAGCATGGGCGCCTCATCCTTTTCACCCTCACCAATCACTACAACGCCGTGCATATCGACGCCATCAAGGGCTTGGCGCATGGCATCTACAGCGGCCTGGTCAACCCTCTCTTTATCTCCTTTTCCCATCCAACGACCAGCGCTCAGAGCTCCTGCTTCCGTAACACGCACCAACTCCATGGCAAGGTTGCGCTCTTGAGTACCCGATTGCTCAAATCGTTCTTCTGACATAGACCAGCGTCCTCCTTGGTTCCTCTAAATTTCGATCTTTCGGGGATGAACACGACAATGTTCTGCCAGCATAATAGCTCTTAGGTTATCTACTGCCTCTTGCAAGTGACCCTGCCGGTTCACGATCAGGTAGTCAAACCTATGCTGTTCCGCCAATTCTTTGCTGGCATCGGCCAGCCGTCTCTGGAGCTCCTCTTCCGTCTCTGTTTGTCGATCGGCCAGCCTCTGAGCAAGTTCCTCTAATGAGCCTGGGATCAGAAAGATAAAGATAGCCTCAGGTATTTTGCTACGGATGGTTGCTGCGCCTTTCACATCAATTTTAAGCAGCACATCACGCCCTGCAGACAAATTGTCTCGAATCGGCTTGCGTGGTTGTCCATACCAGTTACCATGCACATTTGCATACTCAAGTAATTCATTTTGACTTACTAAGCTCTCGAACGTTTCCTTGCTGACGAAATGATAGGGATCGCCCTCGCTTTCACCCGGTCGTGGAGCACGAGTAGTAACAGACGGGACCACGTAAAAATCCATGTCTTGTTGTTTGAGCGCGTTAATGACCGTGTCTTTCCCGGTCCCTGAAGGCGCTGAAAGCACAAAGAGAAGTCCCCGACGAGCTGAGGACTGCCCGGGTTGCTGCTGTTGGGGCACAAATGGCTCCGTCTCAAGTTGCATGCCGTTTTTCCTACGATACCTGGAATAGGAAGGTTAGTATACGAGCAGGCCACTCTTTGCTATACTGTAGGAACTGCTCTTGACAGTATTGTACAACACGTCTAAGCAACTTGGTAAGTAAATTCGCTACCACAAGCCTGTGTAGAGCGAGAAAAATAAATTGGAAGGTTATAAATATGCACATCGATGCTATCACACTTGCGGCTATCGCCGATGAATGGCGTCTGCTGCTCACTGGTGCACGTATCGATACTGTCATACAACCAACTGAATACTCCATTGCCTTGCAGTGCTATGCGCCGGCATTGCAGAAAGGGCAGGGCGGACAGAATCGCTGGCTCTATCTTTCAGCTCATCCCCAGTTAGCCCGGGCGCATCTCACAGCGCTGAAACCTTCTAAGATTGTGAGTGAACCGCCCCCGTTTGTGATGTTGCTTCGTAAATACTTGGAAGGCATTCGCATTGAAGCAGTTCATCAGCCTCGTTGGGAACGTGTCATTGAAGTCGATGCTAGCTATCACAGCGCTTCCGATTCTGATCAGCACCCCCGCTATCGCCTTCTCATCGAACTGATGGGGCGTATGAGCAATATTATACTGTGTAATGATCAAGGGCTGGTCCTTGGTAGTCTCAAGCACGTGGGGGCCAATGTAAATCGCTACCGTGTAATAGCCCCCAATGTGCCGTATGTTCCGCCGCCCCCACAACAGCGCGTAGTCGCAGGCCAATCTTTACCTCGCTTGGAGCCAACAACCGTTACTGCAGCACAACTTGCTCTGTGCGAGACAGAGGAAAGGGAGCTCTCAAAGGAAAAACTGCCTCGAGACGCGAAAAAAGGTTCAAAGATGCAGGAATCGAAGCTATGGCAACTATTTACTAGAAACCTACTTGGCTTCAGCCCACTATTGGCGCGTGAAGCGGTCTATCGTACCACTGGTGATGCAGAATCGCTGTCCGATACAAGTGGCGTTCCCTGGGAAGAGCTAGCATGGAATGTGCGCGAACTGGCTTCCCTCTTTGATACACATGTATGGAAGCCGCAACTTGCAGAACGCATAGGAGAAAATGACAAGGGCGAAATGCAGGCGTCCCTTTCGCATCCCATTCCAATTGCCTTTGCTCCCTATGTGTTGGAGCAATTTGCTGAAATCCCTGGGGTGCATATAAGAGAATCTACTTCAATCAACATATTGATTGACGAGTTTTACGCAGGTGCTGAGTGGCGCGATGCGATGGAAAGCGTGCGTACTCCTGTGAGAAAAGTCTTGCAGACGCAGCTCGAGCGCTGTAAACGCAAGGCTGTATTGCTACAACAAGAATTGGCAGTCTCTGAAGAGGCAGGCCGCTATCGTCTGCAGGCTGAGCTGCTGCTAGCTTATCAACACGAAGTAAAGCGGGGGCAGAGCAGCGTTGTGTTAAACAACTTCTTTGAGAATGAAGCCAGCCCTCCAGAGGTGACTATCCCTCTTGATCCGCGCTTTGATGCGGTTGGCAACGCCAACCGTCTCTTCCATAAATATCACAAGTTGCGCCGTGCCCTCGCCCTTGTTCCTGGCCAGGTTGAACAAAATGCGAACGAGCTGGCAACGATTGAACAGTTATTGGCTGATCTGATGTTAGCTGATACTCCTGCTGAAGTGGCGCTTGTGAAGGCTGAGGTGCAGAGCGCTGGTTATATGCGTGGTGGTAAAGCTACTGGCGGTTCCTTGGCGGGGACGCATAAACAGTCACACAAGAGCAAAGGTGGCAAACAGAACAAAGGTAGACCAATCCCACCAGGAGGTGGTGTGCCTCTGCATATGCAGAGCCGTGATGGATTTACCATCTTGATTGGGAAGAACAGTCGCCAGAACGAGGAAGTGACATTCCACCAGGCAGCAGCCAATGATGTATGGCTACATGCGCGTGGCGTGCCAGGTGCGCATGTGATTATCAAAACAGGAGGCCGCGATATTCCTCGTAGTACCATTGACCAGGCCGCGAGCCTCGCCGCTTATTACAGCCAGGCACGTGGAAGTACCACGGTGCCCATCGATTACACCTTGCAGCGTCACGTGCGCCATATGAAAGGTGGTGGACCTGGTATGGTTGTATATGAGCGTGAAAAAACTATTTACGCGGAGCCGTCATCGTTCTCGTGACGAGCCTATTCCCATCTCCTCGCAATACTTCGTCACCGTCAGATCCATCCTCTACTGTGTAGAGCAGCACGTGCAGCCTCTTGCTCCGCAGCCTGTTTGTTGCGGCCCTTTCCCTTTCCCGCTACCTTTTCTCCCAACAGCACTTCCACCGTAAATTCCCGGTTATGGGATGGCCCTTCTTGATGGACAAGACGATATGATGGAGTAATGCTATCTTGTGCCTGTGCCAGTTCCTGAAAGAGAGATTTAGGATCTTTGAATAATCTCTTACTGACAATCCTGCTAGCAAGTGGCTCTAGCCATGGCATCAGAAATCGCTGCACAGCTTCGAGTCCCTGGTCTAGATATACAGCGCCAAGAACGGCCTCAAATGCTGAAGCGAGTAGACGTTGACTACCGCCACTGCTTTGTTCTCCCTTACCCATCAGCAGGAAGTTTCCCAGCTTGATATCCTGTGCAAAATTTGCCAGTGTCTCTCCTCTCACGAGTGCAGCGCGAAGGTCACTTAACTCTCCCTCGTTCAAATCGGGATAGGAGCGGTAGAGATAATCCGCACTGATAAACGCGAGGATCGAATCACCCAAAAACTCAAGCCTCTCGTTAGAATTTAATCCATCCCCGCTAGTTTCGTAGATATAGGAGCGATGGGTGAGGGCCATTTGCAACAAGGTTGGGTCCTGGAATTGTATGCCCAATGCCTCTTCCAGTGATTCATACATCAATATACCTCTAATACCACCTTGGCCTCATTCTCCACTCGTTCTGTTACCTCGCCAATATGCCAGAAAGTGACCTCGGGCACTAACGCAGCTAATTCCGGCCATATCTTTGGATCAACGGCAGCGAAGAGCCCGCCCGATGTTTGGGGGTCCCATAACAACTCCCGGTCAATTCCATCCAGCCGCTCGTCAAGGTGTACATGGGGGGAAAGGTAGGCTTCATTGCGATGCGCCCCACCTGTAATGCAGCCCAACTCAGCATAGTGCCGCGCATGTGGCAGTAGTGGCAGCGCATCAAACTGAAAACGCATGCTGGTGAGACTTTGCGAGGCCATCTCCCAGGCATGACCAAGCAGACCAAATCCAGTAATATCAGTAACCGCGTGTACCCCTGGCCGTAGTAGTGCCTGGCTTGCTTTACGATTCAACTGCATCATGGACTGAAGAGCTGCATCCAGGTCGCTTGCTTCAACCTGGCTGCGTTTGTGTGCAGTGGTAATCAGACCTGTACCAAGCGGTTTCCCCAGAAGAAGGTAATCGCCGGGCTGCGCTCCGCCTTTCGTCAGGATATGGTCCGGGTGTACCAGACCCGTAACAGCAAGACCATATTTCGGCTCTTGATCGGTAACCGTATGGCCACCAACAATAACCGCTCCAGCTTGAGCGACGATATCGGCGCCGCCTTGCAATACTTCACTAAGTATGCCTGTCTCCAGGTTATCAGGCCACGCCACCAGGTTAATGGCCATCAATACCTGCCCACCCATGGCGTAAACATCGCTCATAGCATTAGCGGCAGCAATCGCTCCAAAAGCATAAGGATCATCAACCACGGGCGGAAAGAAGTCCGCGGTGGTAATAATGGCTTGCTGGTCGTTCACACGGTATGCAGCGGCATCGTCAATAGCCTGTAGCCCAACCAATAATTCTGGTGGAGCGGCATGCAAAGTCAGTGGTCGCAGAACCTGCGCCAGGGCTTCTGGCCCCATCTTCGATGCTCAGCCAGCGCAACTTGCCAGCGATGTCAGGCGAATTCGCCGACCTGTCGTCATGGAATGTTCCTTTATGTATCCTTGTTACTTATTACGATATCTCATCGCAATTGCATGGTCATTGTAGCCCGTTTTTGTCCAGGTAGTCAACTTGCTGGACGGGTGTACGCTCATGTGTTACCATTACGGTGGTGGGTTTGAGTAAAACAGGCAATCGCGAGCTTTTCAGCTCGAGGAAAGTCCGAACTCCACAGAGCACGATGCTGGATAACGTCCAGTGAGGGTGACCTCAAGGAAAGTGCCACAGAAACATACCGCCCGGCAACAGAATAGAGGGTTTCCATTAGAGTTACCCATGACATCAGTCGGGTAAGGGCGAAATGGTGAGGTAAGAGCTCACCAGCAGCCAGGTGACTGGCTGGCTGGGTAAACCCCATCCGGAGCAAGGCCAAGCAGAGGGAGTAGTGTGCCAAAAGTGACACACTTGCAGATTGCTCGTCTGTTAACCTTCGGGTTGGCCGCTTGAGGTGTCAGGTAACTGACGCCCCAGATAGATGATTGCCACCTGTGTGGCTGCAAGGCAACACAGGCACAGAATTCGGCTTACGGGTTACTCAAACCCACCGCACAAACATGATAAAAAAACAGAGTGACCGTGCAGGCCTCGGCTGAGGCCTGCACGGTCACTCTGTTTTTTTATCTCTAACTATTTTTCCAGGCGGTTATGCTCGATAAGCCAGCGAATAAAGCCTAGACGATGTCGCTCTTCAACCATTTCGCGATACTCAATTTGTTCGGTTACATGGTTCTTCATATAGACAAGCCGCGTGGCTTCGATTTCCGAAAATCCCAGAGAAAGCAGGTGTTCAAAGTCTGCGTTATCAGTTGCATACAGATGTTCTGGCATAATAACAATACTCCCTCTACAGTAGAAAGAACGAACTACTAGTTGAACTCTAGCAGACTTTTAACAGTCTTTATGATATCTATACGCTTTGAAGCACCTTTTAGATACAACTTTAAGATTAAAAGGCGCTTAATCTTTAAAGCCTAATACCTCTTGCTAATGACAACTTCTTTTTGTAAGAGAAAATTCCGGTATCTTGGAGGCAGTAACTGTTATTGATAGAAATGTCTCATGAGTATGGCTATATTTGACTAGAAGAATATACGGAACAAATATGAAAAGGTTACGCAGACAGCTGCAGGGGCAATTGCCAGATCAGCCAGTGGCCGTTCACTGCCTCAAAAATCTTTGCAACAGAACCTTCCGCCTTCATCTCATGAGTGGGCGCACAACCTCTGCTGTCAGGAAACGGCGAATCATGTCCTTATCTCGCAGCGCCTGCGCCATTGCCTTTGCTCGGGCCTGCGCCTCCGCAAACAGCGCATCATCACCATCAAGGCTCAGAAGGGCCGTGGCGGCCCGCAGAAACATCGCCGGATCTCCTGTTGCGCGGACCAGCTCTATCGCGCTTTGCAGCAGGGCAATCGCCTCATGCGTCCGACCCAGCGCCGCCAGCCCCTGTGCTCGGATTTCCAGCCCACGTGCCTCATATTTCAGGCGACCCGTCCGACGGCTCTGCGCGATCACCTCTTCAGCAAGGGACGCCGCCTCTTCCCAGGCGCCACGGGCCAGGGCGATCTCTCCCCTTGCCGTCGCAAAGCGCAGCCGCCAGAGCCAGCCATGCGCTCCCTGTCCGACGGCGACGGCCTGCGCAACCTCGTTCACCAGAGCTTCGGCGCGTCCCACCTCGCCACGGCGTGCAAAATTCAGCAGCAGATCAATGCCGGCGCTCGTCTCTGATTGGGTCCAGCGCACGGAGCGGCTCACCTCGCGCGCCTCCTGGGCGAGAGCCTCTGCCCCTGCGAAATCGTACAGGTCCAGGTGGACGCCGCCATAGCAGGCCAGCGCACGCGCCAGCCAGGGCCGCGTTCCTCGTTCCTGTGCGACTGTGCGCGCCTGCTCGAACGTCTCGAACGCTTCGGCATAGCGCCCTTGTCCACTGAGCGCCAGCCCCAGGATCCCCACGGCCTGCGCCATTGAGAAGGTATCGTACGATTGGCGGGCGAGGTCCAGGGCATGGCGGCTGCTCTCGACCGCATCCCGAAAGTGACCCAGCCAATACTCGTACATGCTCGCCGACATCACGCTGCTCGCCAGCCCTGCAAGGTGGGTATCCCCGGCGCGCGCCAACGCCCGGCGGATATGCTCCAGACCCGCCTGTGGCTGCCCGTCAGAACTGTCGGCCAGCGCTAGCACTGTCATCGCACGCGCTGCCAGATCATCCCTTGCGAGCTGGTCCGCCAGCCTGAGCGCTTCGCTCGCCTCGCGCCGCGCCCTGGGAATATCCGGATCCGGCAGCCAGGGATGAATCTCCGCGAGGAGGGTTAAGACCTCGATGCGCAGGGGCTCTTGTGCTGCGCTCAACTGATCGAGCACGGCGGTCAACTCGGTCTCCGCCTCTGCCCACAAGGTCGCACCCCGAAAGGCATTCCCGCGCCGCACGCGCAGGTCCAGTGCCAGTTCCCGCTGCTTAGTCTGCTCGGCGAACGCAATCGCCTGTCCCAGTAAGCTTGCTTCCTCACGATGTGCCCCGGCGGCTCGCGCACGTTCTGCCGCACGCCTGAGATGACCGATCGCGATCGCGAGTTCCCCTGCCTGGACGTAATGATAGGCCAGTACTTCTGGCGAAGGCATCTCTGACACCTGCTCCCAGGCCAGCGCCACCTGTCGATGCAGCGAACGCCTCCGCATCGCGCTCAGGTCGGCCTCGACCACCTCACGGATCAGATCGTGCGCGAATTGATAGGTCTCTGCTTCCTCGATGAGCAGACGCGCCTGGCAGCTCGCCTCCACTGCTACAAGCATCTCTCGTTCTGGCCGGCTGGACGCCACCACCAGTACCTCGGCTGGGATGACCCGACCGATCACGGCCGCGACCCCCAGCAATTCCTGGGCCGCGTCAGTCAGCGCTGCCACGCGCTGGCGGATGGTCTGTTGCACGTCCCAGGGTAGCGCCGTTCCAGCTTCGATGCCTAGCGCACCCGTCTGGAGCGCCCGTGCACAACTGATCAGAAAGAAAGGCACTCCGCCCGCCCGTTCAAGGACGCGCTCGATCAGCGCCTCCTCGCGACCTGCGTCTTCGCTTCCTGCCAGGACTGCTCTCAGCAATGTCCCTGCCTCACCGCTGGCCAGTGGACCGAGCTCAACCTGCCTGACCATCCCCTCGCGAGCCAGGTCAGCGACCATCGTGGAGAGTGGATCGTGCATGCTAACTTCGGTGGTGCGGTAGGCTCCTACCACCCGCAGTGCGGGGACGGTACGCAGGAGGGTCATAAGCAGGTCGAAGATATCCGCGCCCGCCCATTGCAAGTCGTCGAGGACCAGCAGGGTGCCCGCAGGTCCGGCGATCGTGGTCAGGTAGCGGGCAACAGAGGCGAACAGCAGGCGGCGCTCCTGCTCTGGCGGCACCTGCACAGCGGGAAAAGGAAGCAGTCCCTGCTCCGCTAATTCCGGCAGCAGGCGAACCAGCCAAGTACAGCCGTCCAGTTCAGCACGGAGAGACTGCTGTGGTTGGGAATGTATCCTTTCTGCGAGAGCCTCAAGGAGTGGCGCGTAGAGCATTTGCCCTCCGCGCCGCGAACAACTGCCCTCCAGGACGGTCCAGCCTGCCGCTCTGGCACGCGTAGCGGCCTCGCGCAGGAGCCGTGTCTTGCCCATTGCCGGGTTCGCCAGCCAGCAGCACAACTGACGCTCCCTGGCCATCCAGAAGGTCTTGCAGCAGTACAAGTTCGTCCCTGCGACCGATAAGTGGAGGGAGCGTGCTACGTACGTTCGCCGTGGCCTCTCCAGAGGAAGCAACAGATCTGCTCCTGCGACGTGCAGCCTGAACGAAAGTATTATGTTCCTCTTGAGTGAGATGCAGGGCCTCTGCCAGGAGTTCAATGGTCCCCTTATAGGGCGTCCGGCGTGCGCCGCGCTCCAGGTCGCTGATCCCGCGCGCGCTCATACCGGCGCGCGCGGCCAGTTCTTCCTGCGTCAGGCCAGCAGCCGTGCGATAGGTTCTCAGGAGATCGCCGAAGGAGTGAGGTGACCTGGTCGCCATCGTCGCTGCTCCCCTCTGTCGTTCCTCTTTTGTACTGATGCGGGCACGCTACGGTTTCATTTTCTCATTGTACCACACCTCTCAACGGCAGAGGCAACTGCGTGAGTAAGTGCGTGGGCAAGTGTGTCCACTGCTCATGGTCAAGAGAGACAAAGTCGAGCATACTACTGACAAGGCCGCATCCGACATGCGGCGAAAGAAACGGCGTAAAGCCTTTCCCCTGCTCAACAGAGAGCGCGAGGGAAACTGCTTCATCAGCATTTCACAACAAGGAGGAGCACCAATGTCAGCAGAAGAGAACAAACAGGTCGCGCGGCACTTCATCACTGCCTTTCTGGCTGGTGACACGGCTGTCCTGCAGGAGCTTATCGGTGAGGACTGCGTAGACCACAACCCGCAGCCCGGTCAGAAGCCGGGTCGCCAGGGTCTCATCGAGATCCTGGCGGGCTGGCGCGCCGCCTTCCCTGATCTCGATGCAACGATCCTGCACGAGGTCGCTGAGGGCGAATTCGTTGTGCAACATGGCGTCGGCAGTGGCACAAATACCGGCCCACTGATGGGTCAGCCTGCAACAGGGAAGCAAGCCCAGTTCGTGTATATGGACATGCACCGCATCGTCAATGGTCGGATCATTGAAATATGGCATCTCGAGGACATTGCCGGGATGCTGTATCAACTGGGCCTCATGCCCGCCTGATGGGTGGGGTATTCCGGAGCAACAACGAACATTCGGCATACACATACCAATCAGAAGGAGAAAAATCATGGTAACGAATATGCCAACGCACACTCCCTTACAGCAACAGATTGATGAATTTCTTGCGGAGGAGAGTAACCTGCCCCCTCCAGACTTGCTGAAGGATTTGTTGAGTATTATCGAGCAGGTTATCACGTCCGGCGCGGCGGAGAAGGCCCTCAAGGAAGGTGCGCAGGCCCCAGATTTCACCCTGCCCGACGCACGAGGCCTCGCAGTGACGCTCTCGCACCTGCTTGCGCAGGGTCCGGTCGTCATTACCTTCTACCGTGGCGAATGGTGTCCATTTTGCAACCTGGCGCTGCGTGCCTATCAGCAGGCCTGGCCGCAGTTGCGGGCGCTGGGAGCCTCCCTGGTGGCGATTTCCCCACAGACGCCGGACCACAGTCTCTCGACCGTAGAAAAGAAAAAGCTGACCTTTACGGTCTTGAGCGATGTGGGCAACCACGTGGCGCGCCAGTTTGGACTGGTCTTCACCATTGATGAAGCAGTGCGCCCCGCCTGTCAGCAGGTAGGCGCGAACTTGCCCACCTTCAACGGCGATGACTCCTGGGAACTCCCAATGGCCGGGACCTTTCTGATTGAACAGTCGGGAATCGTGCGCCTGGCCTTCGTCAATCCTGACTACACGCGCCGCCTTGACCCCTCCGTCATCGTCGCACGGCTCAAAGAACTCAGGGGCGAGCTCGGCTCCTAAAAAGAGTATTGCAACACATCCAGAGGCCACATCCGATACCGGACAAAAGGAACGGCGAAAAGCATTCCCCGGTATATACAGAGCAGTTCTGGAAAGGAGCGAAACGATGATGACAACGACGAAACAAAACACGCCACTGGATGAAGCGGCAGTGGCAGAGCTGAAGGCACAGATACGCGGCGCGCTCTTGCGTCCAGGAGACGCTGGCTACGATGCCGCTCGCTCCATCTGGAATGGTATGATCGACAAGCGACCAGCACTGATCGCTCGCTGTACGGGGCCAGACGATGTCATTACCTGTGTCAATTTCGCCCGCGCCCACCGCCTCATATTGGCAGTGCGTGGCGGGGGCCACAATGTCGCCGGAAACGCCCTGTGCGATGGGGGACTGGTCATCGACCTTTTACTGATGCGCAGCGTGCAAGTGGATCTCCGAGCGCACATTGCCCATGTCCAGCCTGGCGTTACCCTGGGCGAACTCGATCACGAAACCCAGGTCTTCGGCCTGGCAACCCCCCTCGGCATGATCTCGCAGACAGGTGTCGCGGGGCTGACACTCGGTGGGGGGTTCGGCTGGCTCTCGCGCAAGTACGGGTTGGCTTGCGACAACCTGCTCTCGGCTGACGTCGTCACGGCTGATGGGCAGTTCGTCACTGCCAGCAAGCAAGAGCACGCAGACCTGTTCTGGGGCGTGCGCGGAGGTGGCGGGAACTTCGGTGTTGTGACCTCATTCGCCTTCCAGTTGCACCCGGTCGGTCCCACAGTCATGGCCGGAGTGGTCTTCTATCCGATGGAGCGGGCGCGTGAGGTGCTGCACTTCTACCGTGACTATGCCGCCGCTGCTCCCGATGAACTCACCATGGCAGCAGTACTCAGGATTGCGCCGCCCGCGCCGTTTCTGCCGCAGCACATTCATGGCAAGCCAGTGATAGGCATCGGTGCGTGCTACAGCGGTTCGATCGAGGAGGGCGAGCGGGTGATGCGTCCGCTTTCGAACTTCGGCACGCCAGTTGCTAACATGATCGCGCCGATGCCCTTTGTCCGACTCCAGTCGATGCTCGACACCTCGTCGCCGAGCGGGCATCACTACTATGTGAAATCGGAGTACCTGCCGGGGCTCAGCGATGCTGCCATCGAGACAATCATCAGCCATGCGAGTCAGCTGTCCTCACTGCTCACGGCTGTGCTCATCGCCCAGCTCGGAGGCGCCATCAGTCGTGTCAATGAGCACGCGACGGCCGCAGGCAACCGGAAGGCGCAGTTTGTGCTCAACATCCAGTCTTCGTGGTTGGAGCCAGGTGAGTCGCCCCGGCATATCCAATGGACCCGCGAGTTCTGGACAGCCATGCGGCCATTCTCGACTGGTGGTGCCTACGTAAACCTACTGAGCCAGGATGAGGGAGAGGAGCGGGTCAGAGCCGCCTACGGCACCAACTATGATCGTCTGCTTGCTCTCAAGAGCAAGTACGACCCAACTAACCTGTTTCGGGTCAATCAGAACATCAAGCCAGCAGGCTGATGCTCTGGAACGAGCCGATGGTTCTCAGCTTTTTGTTGTTTTCATACTGACCTTATGGTATTTCGCATGTGGTAAACATTTCTACGAGACAGCAAGCAACACACAGGAAGGAGACTAGCAATGATTCTCGTCGTTGGAGCGACCGGCAAACTTGGTGGCACAGTTACGCGCAAGCTCCTGACGCAAGGGCAGTCCGTCCGCATCCTCGCCCGCTCACACTCCCCCTACCAACCATTAGCAGAGTCAGGGGCTCAAGTGGGGCTGGGCGACCTCAAACAGCGTAGCTCACTCGATGCAGCGTGTGAAGGCGCGGACATCGTCATCACGACTGCGAGCGCCGGCGAGCGTGGTGGAGAGGACACGGTGCAGACGGTGGACTGGGAGGGCAATCGCAATCTAATTGATGCAGCGAAAACTGCCGGAGCGAAGCAGTTCATCTACGTGTCGGTGGCCTTCGCCGATCCAAACAGTCCGGTCCCCATCTGGCAAGCCAAAGGCAAGACCGAAGACTATCTGCGAGAGAGCGGCCTGCCCTACACGATCATCGCCCCCAGTGGGTTTATGGAAGTGCTGATTCCCATGGTGGTGGGCATGCCAGCGATGATGGGCCACCCGGTCACGATCGTGGGTGAGGGCCGCCGCAAGCACTCGTATATCTTCAGTGGCGATGTGGCGGCTTTCATCCTCGCGGCTATCGGCCACCCAGCGGCCATCAATCAGAAGCTGATCATTGGCGGGCCGGAGCCCTTATCGTTCCGGGATGCGGTATCGATCTACGAGCGCGTGCTTGGCCGCCCGATTGCAGTCAGAAGTGTGGCGGCAGGCGAGCCAATCCCAGGCCTGCCAGAGATCGTACCACAATTGTTAGCGGGCCTCGACATGTTCGATTCACCGATTGAGATGACCCAGACGGCTCGCACCTTTGGCATCCAACTGACCCCGCTGGAGGAGGTTGCGCGCCGGACCGTCACGAGTTCTGCATCGACTTGAAGTGATGAACAAACGAGAAGCGACGCGCATCTGGTGAAAGAGCGCTTGCAGTAGCTCCTGTTTCATGCGATGAGCGAGGAGTTCGGTGGCGAACAACTGCCGAACTCTTTACACAACGCTTGGCAAGAAGCACTGGTAATTGGCAGAGATTAGAGGCAGCCACAGAGATGGGGATGTTGCGCAGGCTCATAGCCTGCGCTTGAACACTAGCTATGGATGCTGGATAGGGTTCAATTCCACTTAGCACCTTTCATATTGGCTCCAATCTGAAGCAATCTGCAAGCCCTTTCTGCGGCATCGCTTGTCAAGCGAATAGCATTTTCCATCGCATATGCTAAGGTCATGGGACCAGAAGGCAGCACTGTCACGGCATCCACACCAAGCTCATAGACAACTTCATAATGATCACCCAGACTTCCAGCGAGTGCCAGCACAGGCAGTCTGTAGCGTTTTGCCAGGGCTGCAACGGCCCCGACGCTCTTCCCATATGCTGTTTGCGAATCGAGTTGTCCTTCTGCCGTAATCACCAGGTCCGCTGTGCGCATACGTTCTTCCAGGTGCACAGCCTCCAGAACAATCTGAGCACCAGGTCGCAGCGTTGCATGGAGGAAAGCCATCAATCCGGCACCCAAACCACCAGCAGCGCCAGCCCCTGGTATATCGCCAACGGCTACTCCAAGGTCATGTTCTATAATCTGCGCGTAATGAGCCAGCGCTCTATCTAATTCAACAACCATCTCAGGCGTTGCACCTTTTTGTGGCCCATAGACTGCCGAAGCACCTGTGGGTCCGCACAGTGGATTGCTCACATCACTTGCAACTTCTACCGTGCATTCCTGCAAACGTGGATCCATCGTTGCCGTTGAGATATGTGCCAATGTTGTCAGTGCAGCCCCGCCGCGCGCAATCTCTTTTCCCTCCTTAGTAAGCAGCCTAGCGCCCAATGCTTGCGCCATACCTGCTCCTCCATCATTGGTTGCGCTTCCCCCGATGCCGATGATAAAGTGGCGACTTCCATAATCTAATGCTGCCAGGATTAATTCTCCTACTCCATAAGTGGTAGTAATACGCGGGTTGCGTCGTTCAGGAGGAACGAGCGGTAGCCCAGCGCATGCCGCCATTTCCAGCGCAGCCATACGTCCATCGCCCATCAGCCCAAAGAAAGCTGGAACAGGCTCACCTAATGGGCCTGTAACTGTCTTCTGTACAATTCGGCCTCTCGTAGCATCGACTAGTGCCTGCACCGTTCCTTCCCCACCATCCGCCACCGGCACGATTTCAATTTCCGCCATTGGGTAGACCGCTCGTACGCCCTGGGCAATAGCCTGTCCTGCTTCGGCAGCCGTGAGACTACCTTTGAGTGACTGGGGAGCGATGAGAATTCGCATGCGTTCATCTCCACTGATTACAGAATTGTATTGGTAACTGAATTATATCAGACCAGGGTACAGTGGTACCTGCTAAGCATAGAGAGAGATTACTCACCCCATGTACAACTTAAAAACAATGCCTCTCTCAAACGCCGTTCATACATCTTGCGTGGAATCTCCGTTACACCCAGGGTTGCCAGGTGCGGCGTCCAGAACTGTACATCGTGCAATACATATCCCCGCGCTTTCAAGTGTTCGACCAGCGCAACCAGGCAGACCTTCGAGGCATCAGTGGCAAGAGAGAACATACTTTCGCCCATAAAAGCCCCACCTAATGCTACGCCATATAACCCTCCAGCGAGCACTCCATCTTTCCATGCCTCCACGCTATGTGCCAACCCAGCAAAATGTAACTCGGTATAGGTTGTAATAAATGCTTTGTTGATCCAGGTATCTTCCCGCGCAGCACAGTGGCGTATGACCGCCTCGAAATTCGTATCCATGCGCACTTCATAAATACACTTACGCAGCGTAGTTCGCAGCGAACGCGAAACGTGCAAGTTGTGATGTTCAAGAATCGCACGCGGATCAGGCGCGTACCATCGAATTCTGCCAAAGTGATCCGCCATCGGGAAGATTCCCTGGGCATAAGCGTTGATTACCAACATGGGGTCAAGAGGTTCTGGTGCTCTTTTGAACATATATTTTGTTTCGAAGTTCGCGAAATATTAGAGCTCGGAAGAAATACTGTATCTTCATGATATCACGGTGGGAACATCACACTCTATACCAATCTATGCGAACAAGCGCGTAACGATGCCAATGAATTGATTATCCAACATGCCCAGCAAGTGGGTGCGAATGCCATAATTGGTGTTCGTTATGATGCAACCGAAATCACGGCAGGCGTCACAGAAGTATTGTGCTATGGCACTGCAGTTCAGGTGACTCCAGCGCAGTAACACATCCTGTGTTATAATCCCCTTGGTGCCTGAAAAAACGTTCAGTACCGAGGGGATAGATAGAACATGGCGACACAACAGCAGGGCCAGCAACTCGACAACACGCAAGGGCAGCAACATGACCGTACTCGCAAGCGACTTCCCTGGACTCGTTGGCTTATCGCGAGTATCATACTCGTGCTCATCGTTGCTGGTACTGTTATCTGGGTAGTGAGTGATCAGGGATCTTTAACTGCTATCCTACCTATTGTTATCTTTACTGTGCTCGGCGTAGTTATCGGTCTCTTCCAATGGCTTTTCCCTGTCTCATCTAGCTCAACTGATCATCATTCAACTACCGTCCATCCATCTCTTATCCCGCAACCATCTTCAGCTACTTCTTCTCTCCCCACAGTGCCGCAAATCATTGTCCATGTTCCCTCTAACGATCACACTCATCCTCCGCAATCGGGTTCTCTCGATAAACGTGCCTATCGGGGCATTATGGGGGTTCCTCCTCCTACCGATACTAGGACCATTCAGCAACGTGAAAAGGTCGTTAAGGATATTTTCGCTAGGCTTACCTCTCCCGACATCACAGCCATTGTGCTGACGGGCATAGGTGGTGTTGGCAAATCGACACTTGCCGCCCTGGCCTATCGCTATGCAGAAGAGCAACGTCGCGCAGGCATAGGCCCGTTTAGTACTGATGCAATCTGGCTAAATATTGATCCTGCTGTCACTTTTGCTGACCTGGCGGGTAACCTTTTTGAAGTGTTGGGCAAACCTCTGCCGGATTTTACTAACCTCTCTCTTCAACATCAGGCCATGGCACTCTTTAATGTTTTGAATACTGCTGATCAGCCGCGACTGGTCGTCCTGGATCAATTTGAGAACCTGCTGAATTTGCAAACAGGGCATGCCCTTGCAGATCGTCCAGGAGTCGGTGAATGGCTTGACGCCATCAATAGTCAGCAGTGTAACTGTCGAATTCTGCTTACCAGTCGTCTATGGCCACAGGGAACTCGCGAATATCCTCCGACTTATATGCAGGAGTATTGGGTTAGAGGCCTTGAAATCACCGAGGGCGTAGAATTGCTGCGGAAACTAAGAGTAGAAGCTACAGAAGCAGATTTGCGTGCAATCGTAGAACACTGCCAGGGTCACGCTTTTGCGTTGACTCTTCTAGCATCTTTTCTACGCAGTCGCAACCTGAGCCTGGCCTCCTTTTTCCAGGATTCAATCTATGCTCAGATCTGGACAGGAAATGTCGCCCGTAACCTCCTCGACTGTATCTACACACGGCAACTGAAAGATGAGCAGCGCAAGCTGTTGTTGGCCTTCTCCCTCTATCGTAAGCCGGTACTCTTGAGCGCAGCGCAAGCACTTATTGATTTCAATGACGAGGAGCCAAAGATGCAGGCGCATTCTGCCCTCGATGCATTGTTGAATCAGCACTTGCTGCAGGCGTGGGGAGAGGGGCGCTACCAGTTACATACTATTGTTGCCGACTATGCGCAAAGTCACTTCGTTGAGGGCAATGCACAAGCCAATCTGCAGGCGGTACGAACGGCACACGCCAAAGCCGCACAACATTATATACAATATGCATCAACCAATTGTCCTCCGCGAGGTAAACGACGACAGTATGGCGATGTTGAACCCCTCATAGAGGCGGTCTGGCAGTTGTGCCAGGCCGAGCAGTGGCGAGATGCCTACGTGCTGATGGAACAAGAGGGTATTTTCTCCATTCTCAAACGCTCAGGAGGCAATGCCATCCTGCTGGAACTCTATCTTCTGCTGTTTCCATTGGACAAATGGCATCCAGATCGTTCTCAAGAGGCGTGCATCTACAACAATCTTGGTGTGGTCTACAGGATGCTAGGCCGCATGAAACTAGCTCAAGAGTATCTTGAGAAGGCTTTAGAGATCTATCGACAGGAAGGAAACCGTGTCGGAGAAGCGAGGGTACTCAACGATTTGGGCCGCGTCCAGGGTGATATCGGCAATAGTGAGCGAGCGCGTGGCGACTATGAGGTGGCATTACGCATTTGCCAGGAGCAGGGAGATCATCGGGGAGAAGGTTCAGCCCTCAACAACCTTGGCTGGGTCTACATCAACATGGGAGCGAGCAAGCAGGCACAGGAATACTACGAGCAGGCGTTACTTATCTTTAAGGAGCAGGGAGATCGCTTAGGAGAGGGCGCGACTCTAAACAATCTGGGGCGCGTCTATGAAGACCTGGGGCTGAGAGAACGAGCGCAAGAGTATTACGAGCAGGCATTGAGCATCTTCGGGGATGAGAGAGATCGCAGAGGGGAGGCCTGGTCACTTAACAATCTTGGAAAGGCCTATAGAAAATTGGGACAATATGATCAAGCTCTGAACTACCTTGAGCAATCGTTAAGCATACGACGCGAAATTGATCGTAAAGGAGAAGGTAGGACACTCAAGAATCTAGGCACGGTCTACGAGATTCTTGGAAACAAGCAGCAGGCGATGGCTTATTACAAGGCAGCGTTGAATATCGCAGAGGAGGTGGAAGATCACGAAGGTCAGGGCAAAACACTGCGCAATGTGGGCAAACTTTATCTCGATCAACAGCGTTACGAGGTTGCGCTTGCCTCTTTACTGCTAGCTAGAGACATCCTCAATGAAGCTCAGAGCTCCTACTGTGACGAATCGCAACGCGGTATCAATACCCTCCGCAAGGCGGTCGGAGACGAGGAGTTCGTTAGCTTGCTCGCAAGAATCGAGCCCCAGGCACAGAAGATCGTGGAACAGGCTTTGCACGAGGGTTTCGGTACTCATGATAATAACAGGTAGGTGAAGTCTTGGGCAGCAAGAAACCAGGACAAACTGCAATCAAGTCTAAATCAATCAGTAAGAAACAGAAGCGCTGGCCTCTATACCTTGCTAGCGCCCTGCTTGTCTTTGCTATCCTTTTTACCATTCTTTACATGATCTACACCCAACAAAAACAAGCCCGGCCCCTGGTACACCTGCAACCAGGAATGGCTGCCCCAGACTTCCAACTCAATGCCGTTAGTGGTAGCACCATCCACCTGGCAGATTACGTAGGGTGTGTCGTCCTGCTCTCTTTTATTTCGACCCAGTCTGATACAACATCCTCCTCCTCTTCGGATCCCTCACACAGCCAGGTCGTCTTCCTCAAAAGCATGCAGCGGCAGTACAGCTCTAAAGGCCTCCGCATTTTCATTGTCGATGCCACCTCCCTTGCCACAGGCCAGCAACCGGACCAGAATGCCCTGCTCAATTTCACCAACGATGTAGACCTCGGCCCCATTCCTCTGCTAGATGACCTTGATGGTACCATCGCACAGGACTATGGCATCACCCGTGTCCCGACCACGTTTCTGATCGGCCAAAATAGCCAGGTTGATCAACGCTGGGATGGCCTTGCACCATCGTCCCAACTCGCACTCACCGTGCGGACACAAATTGGCACGCCAGGAGTGCCTGATTCCACAGCTCAAACGCAGTGCCCAGCCGCACAGGGATAGGGCGGCGGTCTCTTGGCGGTGCGTGGAGTGACCCCATATTTTCTCCATTCCCGGGTGCGGGGATGGGAAGAAATAGACTTTCGAAAAGCCCAACCGAAGTTCTGTGATCTCTGTTATCTCATTCTCCGATGAGATATAATGGAAACAAGAGTAACATGATTTGCAGGGTATTTGCTCGTTCATTTGGTGCTTGGCTACTAAAGAATAGAGAGGGTAGGAACCCCCTATGTTAAAGAACTATATCCGGGCAGCCATGGGCAAGGCGAGATATGAGATTTTGCCAGACGATGGCACTTTCTATGGGGAGATTCCCGGCTTCGAGGGGGTCTACGCTAACGCAAAGACGCTCGAAGCATGTCGTGATGAGTTAGAGGAGGTGCTGGAAGGCTGGATTTTGTTACGGGTCTCTCTCCATTTTCCATTACCTTCTGTTGATGGTATCGAATTAACCATCGGGGAAGTAGCCTGATGCCTCATCTAGGTCCTATTAAACGCCGAGACTTGATTTACTACTTGAGACAACTGGGCTTTGAGGGTCCGTACCCTGGTGGTAACCATCAATATATGGTGAAGAGAAAAGAGAACATTATTTTAACCATACCAAATCCTCATCAAGGGGATATTGTGGAAGGTTTACTGGCCAGGATATTGAAGCAGGCCAGAATTGACAGGGCTACATGGGAGAAACTCTAAATCTGCGATGTCGAGTACCTAAAGCTTTAGGTACTTGACACAGGGTCGATGTTCGCCGGTATATAGCAGCATAAGTTACCAAAAACCTGGGGACAATAGGCACTTACCGCAAGCATATAGCTACCACTCTCTTTCCCACTTATCTCTACCTGTCCCCATCAAGACTTTTGATCCCTCCCAAACCACCTCAAATACCTCACCGCCCACTTATTCACCTCGCCCACCATCTCCAAATCCCTTGCGTTCAGTGGTTTAATCACCAGCAATAGTCCAATAGCCAGCACTAAGAACACTGCACCAGACACCCCTAACAACACCCGTCCTGACGGATGCCAGACTACCCCAGGTAGCGCAGCAATCGTGAGCGCCAATAGCATACGCAAAGTGAACCCCAAAGGATATTTCTCCGGTAAATCTCTCCAGAGAAACGCGAGCAGCAGGCCGCCCGTAATGATCTGTGAAATTCCATCGGCTACAAGCGCGCCTGCTGGTCCCCAGGGTGGGATGAGGACTATGCCAATTACTATCACCGCTATCAACCCGGTGAACTGTCCCAGCACAACCAGCCTCGATTTGCCAGTCACGTAGAGCGTCGATTGATGAATGGTCGTGCCAAGAATACGCACGATGATATTGAAGAAGAGGAAAATTGCCAGTAATGAGCCGACTGGATCATAATTGCTCCCATACAATATATGTGCGATGGTCTGCGCATTGAACAGGCAGAACACCAGTACTGGAGCCGACAGCAATGTTTCCACCTTGATCAGTGTCTGCCAGGAACGCGCCAACCTCTCATAATTCCTGCCAACAAAAGCGGCCGCCAGTGCTGATCCGCCAACGCCTCCTAATCCAGACACCAGTAACAAGCTGGCTGCATGTGCCAGTTGAAATGAGAGGTTGAAATAAGCGATCTGTACTACGGAGACCGCAAAGTAGGCGAGCAAAATAATAGACACTTGTTTGAGTAGTGCCCCTGATACCAGGTTCGTTAACCATGCCGAAATACCCACTCTCATCACAGGTTTCATAGTCTGCTCATATGTTGCCCCTCTTGTTAGCAGCAGCGGGGCCTGCCAGAACGCGAAAGCAACCGCATTCAGAAGTGAGCAGATTGCGTGCAGCCAGAGCACGCTATCAATACCCCAACCAAGTTGTAGCGTGAGAAAGCTAAGTCCTAGTAAGAGTAATTGTGATGCACTCCCCACGATAAATACGATGCGCATGCGCATTTGAGATGCGTACACAGCAGTGAGCAGGCCGGCGATGCCATTACCAAAGACAAAGAAAGCGATGGGTGTGATATGACCAAGCAGGCTGGGATCGCGCAGCCCCGCTGCTATGGCTCCTGAACCGGAAAAAGGAATGGCGGCAATCACTGCTGCCAAAGCAGGCAAAGCAAAAAGCATGATTGCAACGCTGATCACAAGAATCGCCAGGCGTAGCGCAAGCAATCGTCGCACGAGCAACGCCGCTGCTGCCCTGCCATGCTCAGCAAGAACGCGCGGTACAAAAGTAGTGGTAGCGTCTTCAAGTCCGAATGCCACAATGTAGGCGATAGTATTGAATGCTGCCATTGCGATAGCGTAAACGCCATACTGTTCAACAGACACCTTACGCGTCATAATCAAACTGAGGATGAATAGGGAGACAAAAACCCACAGTCCGTACGCCTGGTTGAGCAGGTAATTCGTAGGGGTGCGCTTCAGCAGGTACCGTGCGCCCGTATCTCCTAGCGGAACTTCCGCCCCTGCAATGTTGGTAATCACGGTATTTATTTCACCAGGAACGTGATCTGGCGTTTCAGTAGAACCTTGAGGTTCCTCAGCCACCTGAGCTACTTCACCGCTTTGTTTATCCCTCAAATTCCCATCCTCAAACTTCTCTGTGGATGCTTTACGCTGCTCGCTGCCAAAACGCACCAGCCTGAGCGGCCGTAGCATCGATTTCTGCATGCCTATATTCTTTGTATTTTATTGCAGCTTAAAAATATGCCGCCCGAGCCAACCGATAGCTCCTAATGCAGCGAATAGTTCCAGTACACTGACATTCGCGGTAACCTGGGTGGGTGAGACCAGGTAGAATGGGCCAACTTTGAAGGCAGCGGCAATCACAAAGAGTCCCAATCCGATCCAGGCTGGTAAGGTAGCGTACAGGAGTGCTCGCTGCCAGCTACGACACAGAAAGCCAATCACGGTGGGAACAAGATAGAGCAGCGCTGGAATGATGGGTGCAAGAACTGGAGGAAACGGTCCATCCAGTGCTGCGTTCGTTGAATTTGGTAGCAGGCGTGTCCACAACTGCGCAGGCACCAACGCCAGTGTTACCAGTATCGTCTCAACTATCACCATGCCAATCACAAGTATGGACAGTCGTTTCTCTCGTTCTGAATTCGGTGTGCCTGAATGCAGCATAAACAAATCCTTTGTAGGGTCCTATTCTATTTCTCGTCCCTAACCGAACATCAATTAGTTCTCGGAATGGGAAGCAATCCCATGTGGAATTTAAGCATCAAAATGCGCCGCACTGAGTCATCGATACGCTGCTGGCTAATCTCACCTGTAGCAATCGCCTGTTTGATCCCTTCGATCATGCTGGCAACATCGGCAGGGGTAGTGGCACCCATCAGCAAATCGGAGCCGGCCTCGACTGCCACAGCTGCGGCTTGCCCCTCTGTATAGTAAGCGGTAATGCCTTCCATAGTCAAGCTATCCGTCATAATCACACCTTGAAAGCCGAACTCATTACGCAGAATACCAGACACAACTTTATAGGAAAGCGAAGAAGGTTTACTGCCGTCTATCGCATGTACAATTTCATGCGTGACCATGATCGCGTATACATTGTCTTGTTGAATGAGCGCCCGGTATGGTGCCCAGTCGATAGCCTCCAGATCACTCTTAGATCGATACAGGTTTGGTACTCCGCTATGCGGGTCGACCCCTACATCGCCCAGGCCCGGAAAATGCTTGATCGTGCCCAGTACTCTGCCACTTTGTTGCAGGCCTTGAAGATAAGCCTGCGCCATTTTAGTAACCACGGCAGCGGTGTTGCCATAGGTGCGATCATAGAGTTGCTGGTTATAGACATTGGTAACATCTACTACAGGGGCGAGATTAAGATTAAATCCGTAAGATGCCAGGTCTTGTGCATCCCGCATGCCTTCCGCCATTGCTTTACCTGGATCATTGGTCGCGCCAATATCAGCAGCAGGTGGGCGTGGCCCATCCAGTGCTTTCAGGCGATCTACTGTTCCACCTTCCTGATCGATAGCCACCACCAGCGGAACAGAGCTTTTAGAGCTATTGCTCTGCATTTGCTGGATAAGCCCTTTGAGTTGTACCTTGTCAGCAATATTATTATTGACGGTGAACAACAAGACAGCCCCGACGTGATATTGGCTGATCATCGTACTTATATCTAACGAGTAGGTTGGGCCAAGAAACTGGACTATCATCATCTGTCCAAGCTTTTGATCAAGCGTCATATTTTGTACAACCAGGTCGATATATTGCTGGGGAGTTAATTGGGCTGTTACCTGAACTGTTGCCCCTGGCGTGAGACCGTGATTATGTTTTAGCTCACTCTCTATGCTATTGAGCGGGTTATTGTTATCTTCATGCGCCGGCCCTCCAATTACGAAAGCCCAACCCTGGGGGCCAATGAATTGCGCATAACTTGCATTGAGAGCATTTAAAACGAGCATCAAGAGCAAACCCACGCATAGTATTGCTTTGCCGCGTGTAATACCTGTTCGCTCTGAAACCTTCAATGGCGTGGTTCGAGCAGACGTTACTGTAACTACGCCGGGTATCGCAGAGTTCTTCAGAGTATCTCTTGATTCTGAATGGGTATAATCTGCTTTTTCGTCAGGCATTTCTTGTTCGAGAGGTAACTATTCAGCAGGAGGTTCCAAGGGCCTGCAAGGCCTCTTGGCGGGATGCGGAGAGTCCCCGCCCTTCTTCCTCACCCTGCCGCCGGAGGCGGCGCACGAGCAAGGAGACCTGAAGAGTTACTATAACTTGATCTATTGATTTAGGAACCCGGTGATGGCCTGTTCCGCACCGATGGGATGCACATTTTGTGATCAATCGATGAAGCTAGCTAGCAAACCAATGTGGGCCCATAATTCCCCTTACAATAGTAACGTAAATTGCAGCAAAATACTATCTGTAACCACACACATTTAGGACTGTTGGGTTTATTTTGACATCCTCATATACAACAATCGCTCGTAAAGAGAACTCAATCATGTTAATCACAAAAATGCCCATATATACTGCTTGTTCAAGTAGGAGGAGTGCGATATACTAATTCTACCGCCGAACTGCAAGAACTATGAAAGAGTGTTTTACAGGAAAATGATAGAGGATCAGCAACCTGTAGCTCCTACGAACGCAAGTAGAGATGTTATAGATCAACGTTCGAATCAGCATATCGCCTGGTCTCGCATTCCCCGAAACCTACTAATAGGGGTTGGCATTGCCATTGTATTAACCTGTATAGAAAGCGTGCTCTGGTTAGTCAACCCTTTCCATCTATTTGGTAGCGGCATGCCTGATAGTTTCTCTGCAATATGGTCAATTTCTGTGCACACTCCTCTCCTGCTGTTCGTTCTCTTCGTGCAGTTAATTGTAGCTTGCGTAGTAGTGCTAATCGCAGATAAGCCACTGGCGCTTCAAAGGTATGTGAGGGATGTTCAAAAGGAGCAGGAGCGGTTTCGCACGTTATATACGCCGCTCACTTCCTGGCCCGCAATCTATGAAACAACCCTTACTCGTTATCAGGATTCGCCTGATCTTTCTGCCCCAAGCCACGTGCACGACTTCTCCATGGATGAATTTGCGCAAGAACTGGCAAGTGTCCTGGCGGACAACCTCTCCCATCAGCTCATTCTTGGAGCACCGGGAGCTGGCAAAACGATCCTTCTCTATTTTTACCAGTTCTTAGTATTACGACAGTCACGGTCGCTTATATTTGGGCGTGCTAAAATTCCGATTTATATTCCATTGCGGAATTATAGTCTCTACCTGGATACTCATCGTACTGGGTCTCCGCAAGAGAAACCCGCTGCAGGCGTACAGTCACTTCTCGCTTTTCTCTATACAGGTGACCTGCCGGGAATGCACCATTTGAGACCATTTCTCCATAAGTTGAGTGCTCAAGGGCGTATTTTGTTTCTCTGCGATGGTTTCAATGAAGTTGCCCATCAGTATCGGGCTGACATCGGTAGGGAATTTGCCGAGATGATGGGGCAAAATCAAAATCAGTTGATCTTGACTTGCCCGGAAGTTGATTTCTGGGGACAGCCACAACTTGTGCAAGCCGTAGAAGAAAACCTGGTTGCTCGGGTGCACATTAATCCCCTCGATTCCAAACAAATGCGTAGTTTTGTCGAACACTTTATTGAAGAACAGGACTCAGGCAAAAAGTGGCGCCATACCGCAGGTCAGGTCATGGAAGTGATCAATCACAGTCGTTTAGGCGACTACTGCACAAATCCCCTGATGTTTTTTGCTTTGACGGAGATCATCGATGGTCTAGGTGTCAGTCGTGGCAAGCATCTCAATACACGTGGTCGCCTCTTACGTGCGTTTGTAAAACGCCTCATACAACAAGTGATGTCTCAATCGCAATGGACTAATACAGCTCTGACTGAGAATGACGTGTTACTTTTTCTGGGCAAGATAGCCTGCGCAGCCAGGTGGGCGAATAATAGTAATGCAATCCAATTGCCGGTTTCAGCGAGGAGGAAGGGATTACGAACTGAAGATTTTGCGGACGAATTAATTGCTTGGCTAAGCCAGCATCCGGCACAAAGTTTAGTTGCACTACGGGCTGTAGAGATTCCATTTATGCCGCTCTCCAATTCGCACGACAGCGTAAATCGCACCATAACGGATACGTTACATGAACCCTATAGCCAGGAGAAGTTAGCTGAACTGCTACAATTTGCTCAAAACGCAGCACTACTTGAGATCAGCCCCGCAGGCATTCTGAGCTTTCGTCACGAATTGCTCGCGGCATACTTTGTTGCGGAGTATTTTGTGGCTTTAGGAACAACTCACAAGGCGCAGTCAGTTGAGCACGAAGCAGAGGATATCATAAATCCTACCCATACAGAGAATCCTGGGCGCTGGGATATAGGTGCCCAATTCATTACCCCCATCGCACTGTGGGCCGGACTATTAGATGACCCTATTGAGTATGCGCAACGATTCGCGGATCTTGCGCGGCAGAATCCTGCCTTCAATTTGGAGGCCTTGACATTGGGTCTGGTCTCTATGGGTGTTGCGTACATTCCACCGCAGGCCGATAATGCACACCTGCTTCAATTGCCACCCAATCTTCAAGAAGCCATAGCAGTGGTTGTGCAAGATGAGCAAACATGCGCCTCTCTGGCTCACCTTTTCACTCGTTATGCCATACAGGGTGCACAAGAAATCTTTCAGTCTCTGTTTCCCTTGTTATTGGTTGATAGCATTGAAAAATTTGTAACCCGGCTGGATGCTGAAATTGTCCTTGATCTTCTCTTCAAACAACTATGCGATGTCGTTGATAATGCTGCATATGAAACCATGGTCAAACGCCTGGTACGTGTATTAGGGCGCTTTGGTCAGGCCGCGGTTCCTCGTGCCACGGAATTGAGTCACTCCTTACCAGGGAGAAGTGCCCGTTTGCAGTCCGCTGCCATTAATATCCTGGGTAGGACAGGTGAGGAGAGTGCAGTAGATCCATTAATACTCTGCTTACGCGATTCAAACCAGTCTCTTGTTGGACGAGCCGCCAATGCTTTGATCCGTCTTGGTCCGCAACATGGCTTAACTCGCCTTATTCAAGAATTGGAAGATCACACGCCGGCTTCTGTCAGCCAGCAAGTTCATAGGACTACTTTGCACATCCTGGAGCGTTTTCTCGATGAACCGGATGTTGCTCGCCAAATGACTCCTACACAGCAGGTACGTCTCGTTACTGCACTATTGCATGTGCTCACCTCCAATTATGCTCCAGAAGAACAGCAGAAGGCGCGGGAGATGCTGGTAAGGCAGGCACGTAATGCCGATGTGAATGCTGCTGGCGAAAGAGCGGTGGAGTTCCTGGTACAAAACCTCTCTTCTGCCAATGAAACGGTAGCTCGCGCTCTCATAAAGACTTTAAAGGAGATAGGCCATTCAGCTACCCCTTATCTGCTGGGTCAATTAAATCAACAATCTCCCGAAGAAATGCGAAGGCGCATTGTCGAGGTGCTTGCTGATGTACGTGATCAGCGTGCTTTGCCATATTTATTCCGCTCATTGGATGATCCTGCATTGATGGTTCAGCAACAGGTCGCGGCTGCTCTGCATACCTACGCGCCTGAAAGTATCCCTGGATTGATTGATCGCGTGCTGCATAGTGACAGTGAACTGGTTGCTACTAGAGCAGAGCAGATTTTGGGCGATATAGGAGAAGTGGTGACGATTCCTGTAATTCAGGCACTCAACCCTGTTGTACCGGGACGCACTCACCTGCTAGTTCAGGTGCTCGAGCGCATACATAATCAGCAAGCAATACCTGCGCTGATAGCCCTGCTACAACCTCCCCAGAGTGATTACTACCCTCCCACAAAGATCCCATTGGAGGGTCAGTCGGATACTTCCCCGCAACCTTCCTTAACCGACCAGGCGCTACAGGTAGCTGTTGTGCATTCCCTGGGCCAGTTCCCTGATGAACGAGTAGTTACCCCCTTGCTCGACATGCTCGCAAGTTCGAATCCGTTGATTTATGAAGGAGCAATTAACGCGCTAAGTTATCTTGAAGATGTGGCCTTGGAAGGACTTATTGCGGCGCTCGATGAGGATGCTACAGGGAAGATTCAGGGTGACTTTTCAGAGCAGCAAGGAGGATGGGAAGGGGAGATTTCAGAAGAGAGTTCTACTGAGCCTCCAACAGGGTTTCCAGGAGACGCCGTAAGGGAGGACGATAGGCGCCAAGTTGAAAGGGAAAGGGTACTTGCCTCCCGCATAGAACGAGCCCTGCTTGGCATGGTCCATTTCCCTGGCGAACGACTGCTCGAGGTTTTAGGTCAAGGGAGCGATGCACAAGCGCAGCATATCATCAATGTCTTTTTGGCAAAGGGAACCGAGGCAGCTCAGATATTGGTAGCCAATCTCTTCCATCCCAACAAACGTCTACAATACTATGTTCGAAACACCCTGAGCCAGATGAACGGGCAACTCATCGTGCCAGCCTTGCTGGAAGTGCTCAACCATCCTGAACCCTCCTGGCGTGCGGTAATTACCGAATTATTACTAAAACATCCTCGCATGGCCATCCCACCTTTAGTTGGCCTTTTAGACGATGATGAACGTGGAGATGCCGCTGAGATCATGTTATTAGAGTTTGGACCCGTGGTTCTACCATATCTGGTGCCTGGGTTGGACGCATTAAACAATCGAGCGCAGGAGCGTTCACAGCGCATCGTCTTGACATTAGTACAACAGATGCCGGAGTTAGTGTATGATGTCGTACAACTCTTCAATCTTTCACCTCCACAGCGTGCGCATGAAGCGCTATTGAATCTTCTAACGAACGAGCTAGTTGACTTGAGTGTGCCTGCTCTATTAGAAGGCCTGGAAGATGCTCATTTGGTGGGTTCTGTATCCGAAGCACTGGTACACCTGGTGAATAAAGGTGATTCGCAGAGTGAAATAGTTCTAAATGATCTTCTGGCAGCGTTGCGGATGGAGCAAAGACGGCACGGTGCACAAATTACTCTGGTACAGATTGGAGCACAGGCTGTACCTGGCGTTGGTAATCTGATAACAGATCCTGATGCTTCGGTAGCTCAGGCTGCACAAAGTATTCTATGTGAAATGGGCGTACCGGCCTTCTCCTTTATTTGGGCCGCGCATAGCGATACAAGTAATCGCGCCCGGCGAGCTGCAGCCCACAGTATTTTTCGTAGAATGCACACTGTTGTTATTAAGGACGAACTCGTTCAACTGTTAAAGAGCAGCGAGCCAGACGACATTTCAATGGCTCTGGCCTTACTTCTGGAGCGTATCCACGATGAAGCTCTGCAAGCAAATGGAGAGCATGAGATGATACCAGCTCTCCTGGAACATGTGCAAACCCATAGTGACGAGCGAGCTAGCCTACGCATCATCGCCTTATTGCTCTTACTCGGTGGAAATACAGTAATTGAATATCTAACTCAGGTGCTCTATGATTACCCAAATCACCAGCGATTACTGGCCTATGCATTCCTACTATTGGGTGAGGATGGTGAGGAGGTGCTTTTAGAGGTCCTGCACGACCCTGAGGCAGCAACTATGCTGCGTGCTGAGGCTGCGGGCCTGCTAGGGATACTCGCACCGAATGTGGATATTCGCGAATATGCCAGGATGATTGGCGAGTACGGCATCTGGGCAGGGCAGTCAGTAGGCACGAGTAGCGTACTACATCCCGATCGTTTAGCGATCTCATTGCGTGCATTAGGTGGGCTACTGGTGGGCGGCCAGTGGGATGTTTCTGAATTGCAAAATCTGCGCTTTCGCAGCAAAGATCGCAGCGCTGAGCAAGAATTGTATGATATTTTGCTGGGCTGGCGATACAGCCCACAAATAACAATGCTCGAGAATGAATTACAAACTGAGCAAGAGGAACATAAGAAGAGTGTATTGCAATTCACGCAACAAATCCTGAGTATGCGCGCACATATCGATGACATGGAACAGCAATTGGAACAGCTACACCAGGAGCATGGAATGCGGGGTGAAGAATTGGAAGAAGCCAATAAAACGATCGAAGATCTCCAGGATACCCTGAACGCTACAACACGGGAGAAGCAATCTATTCAGGATAATTTGCAAAGGGCGATACAGGAGAAAAAAGCTCTACAGGCACAAATAGATCAATGGCGTCAATCCAACGAGCAATAGGGACAGAAGCTAAATTGTCCTCGGAGTCAAAATAGAACAAACTTACGTTCAGGGCTTCTCACAAGTCGAGCAGGGTTCTTAGGGACAGCAGTCCCTAAGCGGGGTGTGGGGCAAGGAAGCCTGGGAGGCTTACGTCCCCACTTGCTCTCTTCTCCCCCCCGGAGGCGGGAAAAAGAACATTTGCGAAGCCCTGAACTTACGTTAAAAGGCTTGTCTATTCTCTTGAACTAGCGTATGATGCATAAAGATTTTTTTTCGCTGGCAGGCAATATCAATCAAAGGAATTATTGTTTCGTTGGAGGAAGTATGCAAAATCTCTCATCGAGGATGAATAATCCTGCTCTACTCCAGGGGCTTTTTTGGGGCATTATCTTGGGCATCATTCTTGTAGCTTTCAGTTTTATCAGCAATGCTCTTGGTCTCCTCGGTACCCTTATTATATTTGCGCTTTATCTTGTATTTGCTTATCTGGCAGGTTGGCGAGCTTCTCAAAAAACAGGGAAGCTTGTTACAGGTGTTTTAGCAGGTTTATTAACTGGTTTAATTAGCGCCCTGATTATCTCCCTTGTTTTCGCACTCTATGATTTATTAAATTTTGGTGCATTACTGCAATCCGTCAAAGACACTGCCATAAAGCAAGGTCAAAACCCCAACTCAATCACTTCCACTTCCGTGACAACTACTATTCTGATTAGTGTCTTGATCAATCTTGTGTTAGCAGTTCTAATCGGAGTGGCTGGTGGCGCTCTTGGTGGTAATATTGGCAGTAAGCGTGCCCAGCTTCCTCCAACTGAAGAGCATCAGGAATCTATGCTTGAGCCTCCCTCAACAACCCCCCCTGCCAAATAGTTAGCTATTCCTTTTTCATATCGTTACGAGAATCACCATACGAGAAATTCCGTTGCGTTTTTGGGTTGTGTAGCATATAATCGACGATAAGTGGAGGTGTTACATGTCCCGACTGGCCTTATTTTTGTTAGGTACGCCACGCATCGAGTGCAATGGTGAAATCATCAACCTTGATACGCGCAAGGCAAGCGCTCTCATGGCCTATCTAGCGATCACTCAACAACGCCAGAGCCGCGATACGCTCGCGACCTTACTCTGGCCAGAGTATGACCAGGCACATGCTCGTGCCACTTTGCGCCGCACTCTTTCGACGCTCAATAAAGCTCTCGCCGGACCCTGGTTGGATGTCAACCGCGAGTATGTCAGTTTGAATTTCAACACCGGCATCTGGGTGGATGTGCATGAGTTCCGTAACCTTCTGGCCGAGTGTCAATCACATAATCATCAACCTAACGTGACGTGTTCAGCCTGCCTGCAACCTCTCAGTGAGGCGGTGGCGCTGTATGATGATTTTTTGGCCGGTTTCAGCCTGCGCGATAGTCCGAACTTTGATGACTGGCAGTTCTTTCAAACCGATACTCTGCGCCGTGAATTTGCCAATGCCCTTGAACGTCTAGTGCAGTGTTATAGTACCATCGGTGATTTTGAACCCGCCATCGCCTATGCTCGACGCTGGTTGACGCTTGATCGATTGCATGAGCCAGCACATCGCACTCTGATGCAGTTGTATGCCTGGCATGGTCAGCGAAGTGCTGCTCTGCATCAATACCGCGAATGTGTTCAGGTACTCGAACATGAATTGGGCGTAGCTCCGCTGGAATCAACGACTAAACTCTATCAGGTGATCAAAGAGCATCAGGCAATACCACTTCCCGTCGAAATGCATGCCCAATCAGCTTTGCCTGATGCAAAGGTGGCTGTTGGCACTATGCCATACACAACGAGTATACCAGGTGCTCTTTCTGCGACCAATTCACAACCTTTGGCTCTCAATGTCAACTATCCCCTGGTTGGCCGTTCAACCGAGTGGTCAACATTGATGGGTGCATATAACGCCTTAAATACCATTGGTCGACTCATCATTCTGGAAGGAGAAGCTGGTATCGGTAAGACCCGCCTGGCCGAGGAATTTTTGGCTTATGGTCAGGCTAAAGGCGCAAACGTAATCGCCGCCCAGTGTTACGAGGGAGAAACACATCTTGCGTTTGCTCCCATCGTCGCAGGGTTGCGTGTAGCTCTCACAAGGGGGGATACTGAGCGGCGATTGGGGGAGGTCCCAGCTCCCTGGCTCAGCGAGGCTTCACGCCTATTTCCAGAATTGCTCTCACTGCATCCTGGTTTACCCTCGCCTTTACCACTCGACAGCCCTGGCGCTCAAAGCCGTTTCTTTGAAGGTCTCAGGCAATTGCTGCTTGTAATGTGTCAAGGAACGCAACCTGGTATCATTTTCTTTGACGATATACAATGGGCTGATGGTGCCACTCTTGACCTGTTGAGTTACCTTGTGAGACGACTACGCGAACAATCCTTATGCTTGGTCGCCACATGGCGCAGCAAACAAGCTTCGAACGACCTACGCTTGCATCAACTCCTGAACGAGGCCCTGCGAGCAGGTAATGCGACCGTTATCTCATTATCTCGCTTCAGTCTGTCCAGTGTCCGGGAATTGGTGCAGTCAGTCACACCAACCAGCACAGTACTCTCCAGAGATTTAATTGAACGTTTGCATCAAGAGACCGAGGGGTTACCTTTCTTTCTCATAGAGTATCTGACGGCCATCGCGAAAGGCGTGCTGTCGGCCGAAAGTGAAGATTGGTCCCCACCAGGAGGCGTACGTGATCTGCTCTATTCCCGCCTGAACACAGCGAGTGAAACCGCGAGGCAGTTACTCAGTACCGCTGCAGTAATCGGACGGTCATTCGATTTCGACACGCTGCGAGAAGTTAGTGGCCGAGGCGAGGAAGAAACGGTGATTGCCCTGGAAGAGTTGATAGCTCAAGGACTGGTCGAAGAAGTTCGGGGTAGCGTAGGTGAACAGGCTTTGAACTTCGATTTCAGCCACGAAAGATTGCGAGCTTTAGTCTATGAAGAAACAAGTCTTGCCCGCCGTCGCCTCCTGCACCGTCGTGTTGCGGAAGCGTTGATTGGCCACACCCGGGAGAATCGTGCCGTCGGTGTAGTAGCCAGTCAAATTGCTTATCATTATCGCATGGCTGGAAATGATCCAATTGCGGCGGAATACTATAAACTGGCAGGAGAGTATGCGCGTTCCCTCTATGCCAATGCCGAAGCATTAGCCCATTTTCGAATGGCACTGGCACTTGGCCATCCAGATACGGCCGCACTCCATGAGAGCGTGGGCGATCTATATACCCTCCTGGGAGAGTACGCAAACGCCTTAAAGAGTTACGAGACGGCAGCTGCTCTATGTGCTCCCTCCGCCCTGGCGAGCGTGGAGCACAAATTAGGCAACGTCTATGAGCGAAGTGGGGAATGGGACCTTGCTGAAAGCCATTTGGAGGCTGCGCTTTCAGCTCTTGATGAAACAGGATCACCTGGTGAGCGTGCCAGGGTTTATGCTGATTGGAGCCTAGCTGCTTATCATCGGGGTGAGATCGCTCAGGCTTTGAACCTGGCTCAAGAAGCGCTGAATCTGGCCGAAACAGCTCATGATACTCGAGCGTTGGCCCAGGCTCACAATATTTTGGGCATCCTCGCCAGCAAACAGCATAAGCTGGAAGAAGCGCAACATCACCTGGAACATAGCCTTGCCCTTGCCGGGGAACTGAGGGACTTGAGTGTGCGGGTGGCTGCTCTCAACAATCTGGCCCTGGTCTGTAGGTACAGTGGAGATATACAGCGAGCTGTGATGTTAACGCAAGATGCTCTGACCCTTTGTGGGTCACAAGGGGATCGCCACCGCGAAGCTGCATTACACAATAATCTGGCAGATTTATTTCATGCTGCTGGCAATTCAGAGGCTTCTATGTCTCATCTCAAACAGGCTGTCAGCATTTTCGCTGGCATTGGCGTGGAAGCAGGGACAGTACGACCGGAGATCTGGAAATTGGTGGAGTGGTAAAGGAGTAAGCCTCAGCCCTGTCTCAAACTCATTTGCTTGTCTGGCACTTTCAGATACTGTAACGCTGCATGAGCGGCATAATAGCCGCACATACCATGCACGCCCCCACCAGGAGGCGTGGATGACGAGCAAATAAAAATATTCTTTGCCGGAGTGGTGTAAGGTACAGGGCGGATCGTTGGCCGTGTGAAGTATTGCCATATATCCTGGATACCACCAGCGATATCGCCACCAATATAATTTGCATTGTAGAGTTCCACCTCAAGCGCTGTCATCGTGCTTCGTGCGAGTATGCGGTCGCGAAAGCCCGGCGCGAAGCGTTCAATCTGAGACTCTATGCGCTCCGTCATGTCGAAGGTTGACCCACTGGGGACGTGACAGTATGCCCATACCGTGTGTTTTCCCTCTGGTGCACGAGTCGGATCAAACAGACTTTGCTGCGCGAGCAGGACATACGGTTTTTCAGGGTGCTCGCCTTGCCCTACAGCTCGCTCCGAGGCAGCTATCTCCGGCAAAGTACCGCCAAGATGCACCGTTCCGGCACGTAAGCATTCTTCGGCTTTCCACGGGATCGGTCCATCAAGCGCAAAATCGATTTTGAATACCCCGGGACCGTAACGATAATGTCGAAGTTGGCGCTGGTATTCGCGTGGCAAGCGATCGCCCGCAATGCGCAAGAGTTGGCGCGGCGTCACATCGAACAAAATAGCGCGGGCAGGCGGCAGAGCATCAAGCAACTTAACCTCCATGCCGGTAATAATTTCACCGCCCAGGGAGCGAAGGTAGGCAGCTAGCGCATCGACAATTTTCTGCGAACCACCACGAGGCATGGGCCATCCAACGGTGTGCCCAAGAATCCCCAGTAACAGGCCAAAACCGGCTGTCGGTGGCTGCTCGAGGGGCATCATTGAATGTGCGCACATTCCCGCGAAAATGGCACGGGCTTGCTCCCCCTTAAACAAACTCCTGGCGAGACCTTGGGCAGAGCGGATCGCTTTCAGTCCGAAATAGGCGAGTGCAAAGGGATGAAGTACAAATTGTGGCCTGAGCGGTCCACGTACGATTTCCTCGATTTTATCCCAGTCAGCAACCATGTGCACCATTAGCTTGCTATAAGCCTTTGCATCACAGCCGAGCCCTGCAGCGGTCCTCTCTATTGAACGCTCGAGCATAACCGCTGTGCCATTATCCAGGGGATGGGCGAGTGGAGCCGGTGGTTGGATCATTTCCAGGCCATACTGCTCGAGCGGTAAGGAGCGGAAGAATGGCGAGGCGAGTGCTAGTGGATGAATCGCCGAACAAACATCATGTACGAATCCCGGCAACGTCAGCTCCAGCGAGCGGCTGCCCCCTCCGATCGTGTCTTTGGCCTCGAATACGGCCACTGATAGACCCGCCTGAGCTAATGTGATGGCGGCTGCAAGACCATTTGGTCCTGAGCCGACAACAATAGTATCATACTTGTAATGTTCAGACATTCATATGCCAATTTCTATTTTTTTGTCTCAGGCTTCGTCCGTAACGAACGACTCACCCAACGTATAGGAATGGTCATCGTGTACAACATCGTACGTATAGCTGAGTTGTGCCAGATATTCTTTGCCTCTGACCACTGAACCTTGGGGTCTACCAACCTCACCTGTATCTGCACCTGCCCTTCTACACCAAAGTATGCTGCTAGCGAGGTGAGTGTCTGTTGCCAGAAAGTATCTTCAGCTCTCGATGCTCCAAAGAAACGAAAGCCAATTTCATAGATCGGATCGTAGGAACGCAACAAAACCTGCGCCTGGGCAACTGTGCCGACTTCCTCTTCGTAAGCGCTAAAGGTAATCCAACCTGCAAACGTATGTCCTTGTGGAGTCATTAAAGTGAAAGATTCGTCATCGGCGTAGAGCACCAGCACTCCAGTGGAAAGTGGTAGACCGCCAGGGATCACCATGTTAATCAGGGCCACCTCCCCGGGAGCAATGCCGGTTAGCGGCACATAAAAGCGGTTGCCTTTGGGCCAGAACTTCGGGAAATTTTCCTTCCACGCCTTGATGACCTCGGCCGGCTTTACGTTCGCTCCCGTGAGTGCCACACGATAGGTTTTCTGCCACATCTGGCCGAAGCCCTGCAATGGACTAAGAGCCAGGCGCCCTTCTACATTCAGGTTCAGTGCTCCGGTTGGTACACGTGTTACTTTAAATATCGAGGCCTGCTGTGCCCAATAAGCTGTATCACGTGGTTCTGCAGCCTGTCCTTCATTTGGTGGAGTAGATGAGGTAGTCATAGCGTATTTCCTCCTGCTAGCCCGACCTGACCTTGATAGTCCGACCTGGCACTCGCAAGGGTCGCATTACTTTTCCCTTGCATGTATCGTAAACGAATAGGTTGATGCTGTACGATATGTAGTGACATCCCTTGCGGGTGCCAGGAATTACTCAGGACTTTTGTGCCACAGCCAGGACATCCGCCTCAGAATCATAGATGCCGATGGCCTCATTCAGCCGCGTAAGTTCAAAGATGCGCTTATAATGCTCGCTTAGCCCATAGGCTAGCAAACGCTGTTTTTGACGGTTGACACGGATCAGTAGCGTGACGATCAAGCCGATCCCGCTACTGTTCATGTACTCCAGTCTACCGAAGTTTAAGATGATCACGCGAGTTGTAGGAGTACTGGCCTCTGCGTAAGCTTCCATGAGCGTATCTTCCGCGAAAGCAGAGACCTCTCCTTCGATATCGATAATGCTAACCATATTGCTGATCTTACGAACATTCATTACTACGTTAGCTTGCGGCATTAGGGATCCTCCTCCTATCTGTTGAGTATCACATAATTTTAAACAAGTATCCTATTGAGGGTTATATCCTGCTAATTCCCTCGAACAACAATGTAGTGTATGCAGCGTTTCAAAAACGTTTCGCCAGGCGTTTTACCTTCCTGCTGATGTCATGATATTGATTGAGACTCCTTGAGTAGATGCGCAACATCGTTCCCAAATCTCTAAGATCAAATTAACCCACTGGCCAGGGCGCTCGTTTCGTCTGGGAAAACGTTCATGAAATCGACAAGACGCGTGATTTGGAAAATCTCCACGTAGTGATCGCTCAAGCCATATGCTAGCAAGCGACGTTTCGATCGTCGCGCTCGTGCCAGCAGGCCGACAATCAGAGCAATGCCTGTGCTGTTGATGTAATCAACTTTGCTAAAGTTGAGCAGGATAACATTTGCGTCCTGGTTCTCTGCCTGGGCATAGGCGTTGTTCAGTACATCTTCCGCGAAGGAGTCGATTTCACCTTGCAAGTCAATGATAGCAACTCGCGGCTGGTGGCGTACATGCGCCTCAAGACTTTTCGCTGGCATGGCCTTCTCCTTCCAGGTACATTATCAATTCAACGATGTGATGAGTCTCATCGTTGGAGACATGCATCTCGTCCACCATATGTTTGATCAGGAATAATCCCCATCCACGCGGCGTCTGCAATTCAGCCAGCTTGGCCTCCAGGTCCGGTACTACCGTCCCGGGTTCAGATGGAAGTGTGCGTGTGCCGCCATGATCTATTACACGTACCGAGAGAGTGGTCCGCGAGGCTAACACTTCGATGGAAACTGGCTTGTCAGGATCATAGTGGTTTCCGTGTTCCATCGCGTTCATTGTCGCCTCGGCCACAGCAGTCTTGAGTTGATCCAGCCGCTTTGGAGGCAGATTGAGTTCACGGACAGCTTCAACGACCTGCTCCATAGCCAGCCGTTCGTTACCTGATTGGCTGGGCAACGTCAAATCGGCAAGCGTGCGCCAACCGTTACCATTATTCCTATCCGCTTCATTTGAACTGGATATAGATCGGGTAGCGATCTCGGTTATTCCATAGCCCTCCGACCTCTGAAGGGTTACCATCGTAATGTCATCTTCCTGTTCCCAATCGGGTCCCGTGAATGCTGCCAGGTCTTCTAGTATCAAGTCTTTCAATAGTGTGTCACCTTTGTACTCTCCGACCAAACGCATGAGACGTGGAAAGCCATACATCTCACGATTCGAGTTGTGAGCCTCCACTATGCCATCGCTATGAAATAGAACACTCTCACCAGGAGCCAGCACAGCTTCCTTTTCTTCATAACTCATACCCGGCATTAAGCCAAGAGGCATTCCCGTAGCCCGCAGCTCGGCTACATCCCCTGTAAAGAGTCGATGGTAGGGCAAATCGTGTCCTGCATTAGCGTATTGTAGCTGTCCGGTAATTGGATCAAGTATAGCGTACAGGCAGGTGACAAACATCTTGGGTGGAATATCCTGATGGATTATCTCATTAACGCGTTCCAACACTTGCCCTGGCGCTACCACCCTCTGGGCGACAGCGCGCAGCACACTGCGCGTAGTGGCCATCAAAAGGGCCGCCGGTACACCTTTATCGGTCACATCTCCAATCACAAGACCCAATCGACCATCATCAAAATAGATGAAGTCATAAAAGTCGCCACCTACTTGTCGAGCTGCCTGGTAGTATGCGTTTACCTGCCAACCTGGAAGCGCGGGCAAATCCTTGGGTAACAATGTTTTCTGGATAAGCTGGGCGACACGTAGCTCATGCTGGATACGCTCATTTGCGCGCGCTTGCGCTTGTTGATCACGTACCAATTGGGCGACTCGTACAGCTGGAGCCGACTGAGTAGCGAGTGTGTTGAGGAGTCCTCGGTCATCTGTAGAGTAATCTTGCTCGCTAAGCCGGGGCCCAAGATTGAGCAGTCCGACCAGTTCGCCCTGGCTTACCAGTGGTACTGCCATTTTCACGCCTGCTTCCTTCAATGCTTGTAACGCGGGCGAATCAAGGTGCAATTTATCGATCTCTACCGTCCCAGGAGCGCTCAGAAAATATGCCACAATCGGGTCGTTGGGCGCGATGTCAATAGGCGGAGACATTATCCGGCGAGAACGATCCGCACTATCCATCTGAATCACCTGGGATTCACGCTTGATCCGACCCATGCGCTTCAGTCGCAAGCGTTGCAGTAGTGTAGCCATAGAAAGTAACTCCATCACTGTTCCCATCCCGTAACTTCATGCCTGTTTTAGGCTGACCTTGCGAGATGTTTCCTTGTCTCTACACTCAATTATACCGGGTAAACGTCTCCTAATCGTTACGAAAAGCGTGAAACTTTTAAATTGCCTTATTCTACTTGCATCTTATTCTCATCATGATCATTTGTTGCTGAATGTATTCTACTTTATTATGGGGTCACCTGTATAGCACTTTGCGGTAAGTGAAGTGACGATCACTTTTGAAGACTGCGAGGCCTGCCCTGTAAGTCAACTCTATTCTACTCGATTGTTGGTTGTTTGTTTAGCATCAGGGTTCCAATACACCAGTCTGCACCTTTAGAAGCAGCTTCGTCCATGCGAGCGCTTGCGGTAAAGAGGTAGGCAAGCTGAACCGGTATGGAGTATCATGATCTCCGGTTGCACCTAATTCTAACTCCAACCGCCTCGTATCCAGGCAACTCCTGCTCCTCTCATACTGAGAACTCGTATTCCTCTCATTAGAAGGTTCTACTCTGCTGGCCGAAGTTGCTACCATCTCCCTGCTCTCTTGAGCGCCAAGTTCTGACTCTAACTGGATCATCTCAGGTCCACTTATCTTCCCACCATGCAAAAGTTGCTCAGCAGTCATGGAGTTGGAAGCAAGCCCTTTGTTCTCACGAGCCAACATAATATGCAAGAAATCGGCCGATGAGGAGAAGAATATACGGATATCATCCTTTGGTACCATACTATAGAGCTTGAGGAAACCAAAAAGCGCATCAAGAGATGCCAGCACTGTTGATTTCCATCGCCAGGTGTTTGATTGATCCAACCTTAACGCGACGCGATAATAAATCATACATCACCCCGAATCACAATTTTGCTTAACTGCTCACCAAATGTTTTGCATGTCCTATTTCTCATGTTGACGCTGGACAAGCAAAATTTTACGGGACGTTTGAAATGTATGCATACATTTGTTAGTCCACATCTACAGAAACATTTAGCCGTCCTAAAAGCATTATGGCAATCGTTACGAAATGACCATTTATTTTTTCTGCTTAATGTTGTCAATGAGGTATGCTTCGTAGATCGGCAACAGACTCTGCAGTCCCATTTTTCGCCAGCGTTCGTTCCAGTCTTTCCCCCTCCCATCTTGTGGCGGAGAACATAATCTGATACACATGCCAGCATGTATTAACTGGTCCGCAAGTCTGCTGGTTGCCTCCTTGCCGCCCTCGTCGCTATCAAATGCCAGCACAACTGAATTTATATGTGCAGGAAACCAATCGATCTGTGCAGCGGTGCCTGCCAGGGCTACTACATCTGCTGCTTGAAAGCCTACTCCCAGCAGTGTTAGACGGTCAAATGCACCCTCCACGAGAATGATCGAACTGGAAAGTTCTTCGAGTTCAACCCCGAACCAACCCGCTGGATTAGTCTTGATCCACCTCCTGGGTCTTCTTGGCTGATCAAGTAGCAACTTGTGGGCAGTCTCATCCATTCCTGGTTGCCAGTGCCACAGCGAGCGTCCAATATATCCTTTACCAGCAGGAGAAGCCAGGGGGAAGAGGATGCGTTCTGCCCATCTGCGCAGGATGCCACGTTGCTTTTGCGCCTCCAGCCTGTTTACCATCATAGGTGGCAGATAGCGAACACCTGCGGAAAGTGCCACCTCCAGAGAAATCCCTCTTTCGTTCAAGTATGCCTGCGCCCGTTCTGAATGCGACAGCGCTATACGCATCTGCTCGTCCAACGTAAGCAATGTAGAGAGCTCGTCCTGCTGCCACTTCGGAACGGATTTAGGAGGATGCAGTAATACCGGCTGGAACGCAAGTGGCGCTTTCTTCTTTTTATAAGTCTGGTAAGGAGACTGATACGAGGGCAGTGATGCCGAAGAGAGTCCCTGGTAATACATTTGCAGAAGATGCTTTGTCAATGAAGGATTCCAATCACCTACTAGGACAGTTGCGTTGCAAGCTGCATTGAAGCAATGACCCCAACCAGTTGCCTTGTTGATGGACAAAGAGCGCTGGTGATCGCTTCCATGTATGTGGCAGTATGCTCGCACATACTCCCCCATATTCAAAGGATCGCACAGCTCAGACTGTAAAACGATTTCTATCTGCCTACCCTGATGTGTGTGTATCGTCAACATCTCCGCATATTCTTTCCATTTCCCATCTCATCTAGCTCCTGCAATTGATCAATCAATACAGAATGAAGATGAGAATGTATCAACATCCCAAACCAATCCCATCTTCAATATAGAAACTATGTTCTATATTAATTAAACGCTCCCGCTGCAACTTTACTCTCTCAGACATTTTTAGCTCATTGCACTCATTGGTCTTGGCTCCTTGTCACGCATAGGCAGGGTGGTCATGACACGCAGACATTTTTAGCTCGTTGCATCCATTGGTCTTGGCTCTGTTACGCTCGCCAGCCCGCTCGCGTGCACACCTAATTATTCATATTGAAGCGGCAACCGATGGCTAGCAGTGCCCGCGGGCACTGCTAGCCATCGGTTGCCGGGGTCTGGGGTGTCCCCAGAAACTCTCCCCTTTTTCATTCGCCGCCGCAGGCGGCATAAATCGGGCATCTGAATAGTTACAAAAAAGCTTTTTAGCAGAATCTGGGCTATACTGTGGAGGGAAAGAAGTATCCAGGAAAAGAGTTCATGAACCTGCGTGGATTCTCACCTTCGTGTTGGAGTGCAAGTACAAACAGAAAGAGGTATTCAGATGATCGCATATGTCCGAAGTACGGGTATCACTGTAAGTGACCAGGACAAAGCAATCGACTTCTATGTGAACAAACTCGGATTCGAGTTACGCAGCGATCTGCCAATGGGTGAGGGTATGCGCTGGGTCGAGGTTGCTCCTCCTGGGGCGCAGACACTCCTGATCTTAATGAAAGGATACGGCGAAACAGAGGGTCGCCTGGGGAAATTCGCCAATATTGTCTTCGAAGCGGATGATATCCAGGCGACCTATGAAACCTTGAAGGATCGGGGTGTGCACTTCACAGAGCCACCCACATCTCAGTCCTGGGGTAGGAAGCAGGCTCTGTTTGTCGACCAAGACGGGAACGGCTTTGTGCTTGTCGGCCAATAAAGCCGTACCAAATGGCTGACTAAGCTGGATTGATTGGAAGAGCCAGGTGAGGGAATTGCATAGGTGTGAAAAATGCACGGTACGAAAAACAACTTTGCACTGCTGTGTATAGCTAAGGCGTTTTGTATTGTCAAGCGTATTTTTTATGAGAGCACTGGAGGTGAAGCATGGAAACATCGTGGCCGCGACGCCCCGTCATCTACGAGATCCATACATGGGTGTGGCTGAGCGAGTTGAGCCAGCATTATAAACGCACTATCACGCTGGGCAATGTTCCGGCGGAGCAGTGGGATGTGATTGCCTCGCTCGGTATGGACGCCGTGTGGCTAATGGGCGTATGGGAGCGCAGCCCACAGGGAATTCGCATTGCGAACGAAAACGAGAGCCTGCAAGCCGATTTCCGCCGCGCACTGCCAGACTATACTCCTGCCGACATTGTCGGCTCTGCTTACTGCGTGCGCCAGTACGTCGTGGATGATCACCTCGGCGGACCTGAGGGACTCGCCGTCGCGCGGCAGATGCTTGCACAGCGCGGTCTGCGCTTGATTCTGGACTTTGTGCCAAACCATGTGGCGCCGGATCATCCCTGGGTTTTCGAGCATCCCGAATACTTTGTGCAAGGGACACGCGAAGACCTGGCGCTTGCGCCAGGTGCGTTTTTTGAGGCGGGCGCAACGGTGATTGCCAAGGGTCGCGACCCGTACTTTCCGCCGTGGCCGGATGTGGCGCAGCTCAACGCCTTCAGTCCGCGCTTGCGCCAGGCGGTCGTGGAGACATTGAATGTGGTTGCCGACCAATGCGACGGGATGCGTTGCGATATGGCGATGCTGCTGCTGGGCAGCGTCTTTGAGCGCACATGGGGCGGGCGCGCAGGGAGGCGCCCTCCCGAAGAGTACTGGAGCGAGGTGATTTCCGCTGTGCGGTCCCAGCATCCCACCGTGCTTTTTTTGGCGGAAGCCTATTGGGACCTGGAATGGCAGTTGCAGCAGCTCGGTTTCGACTATTGCTACGATAAGCGGCTCTACGACCGGCTCACACACGACAACGCCGAAAGCGTGCGTCTGCACCTGAGCGCCGGTCTCGATTACCAGGACAAGCTGGTACGTTTCATCGAGAACCATGACGAGCCGCGCGCTGCTGCAACGTTCTCGCCAGAAAAGGAACGCGTGGCAGCGCTGACGATGATGACACTGCCTGGAGCGAAACTCGTGTACGAGGGCCAATTCGAAGGATGGCGGGTCAGGCCGCCGGTGTTCCTGGCGCGCCGCCCCGTTGAGCCGGTTGATTTGGACTTGCAAGCATTCTACCACAGACTGCTGGCGATCGTGGTCTCGGCACCTATCCGTCCTGTCAACGCTGCTACGCAGCTAGTGCTACGCACTCAGGCAGGACGAAAGGAGAAGGAATCGGGACTGCGCGAGGGCGAATGGCAGTTATGTGAACGCACAGGTTGGCCCGATAACAGCAGCTACTTGAACCTTGTAGCATGGTGCTGGGACCAGCGCGAGGTGCGTTACCTTGTCGTCGTAAACCTCTCGGATTACCGGTCGCAAGCGCATGTGCAGCTGCCTTGGAGCAACTTGGCCGGAAGAACGTGGCAGCTGACGGATGTACTCAGTGGCGATATCTTCGAGCGCGATGGCAGCGAGATGCAGTCGGCGGGACTGTATGTGGATTTGCCCGCGTGGAAATTTCACTTCCTTCGCACACTATGAAACTCTTACAGCAGGCAATACGTGTACTCTCTATCAGAAACACACATGCGCTCCTGTCTCCTCTGCGCAGTCGCATCCACCAGGAGCCAGCAAGGAGGGAACCGCTCATGAACCTGGACATGCCAGCGACATCAGGGTCGTCGTCTGCTCAAGAGGCTCCCCCAGAGTCCCATGATCCTCAACACGCCTGGGAACGCTTCTTGCTCGCGGTGCAGGGAGCCAATGACGGCTTCTATGATTGGAACTTGCTCACCGATGAGGTCTACCTCTCCCCGCGCTGGAAAGAGATCATCGGCTACAGTGATGCCGAACTGCCCAATAGCGCCGAGACCTGGATCGAGCGATTGCATCCCGAGGACCGGGAGCAGGCCACAGCGACCATGCATCACCTCCTTGCTGGGGAGCTCTCCCAGTACCAGATCGAGTACCGCTTGCAGCACAAGGATGGCTCCTATCGCTGGATTCGCTCGTGTGGGGCCATCTTGCGCGATGCAACAGGTAAACCGATCCGCCTGGGCGGCTGGCATATCGATCTGACCGATCTCCGACGCCTCAGTGAGCGCCTGCAGCAGCAAACGCAGGTGGCCAATCTGTACACCGATGTGAGCTTGGCTCTTGCCAGACGGACCTCCTTGCGCGTCTTCCTGCAACACTGCGTCGATGCGCTGCTGGCGCATGTCCCGCTCGCCTGGGTCGGTATCTGGGTGCAAGAGCGAGACCGGCACGGGTTCGTGCCGCAGGCGCGTGCTTCCCAGGTTCCCGATGGGCATGGAGGGGTGTACGATCTGCCGGTTGGAGCGCAGACCGTCAAGCGGATCACCACCTCGCGGCAACCCCTGCTGAGCCAGGATGCGCAGCACGATCCACGTTTACAGACCCAGGAGCAGGCGTGGGCCGGGCGCGAGGGGATGAGCATCTTTGTAGGTTACCCTTTGCTGGTCGAGAGTCGCGTGGGGGGAGTCCTGGCGCTCTTCGCCCGCGAGCCGCTGCCCGAGGTGTTGCTTGACGCGTTGGGTTCGCTCGCTCTAATTATGGCCCAGGCGAGCGAGCACCTCCAGTCGGTGGAAAACCACGCCTAACAAGTCGTCCTTATTATTTGCCAGCAAGACGGGCCACGACCGGCGTAAATGCATCCATATCTCTCTCAAATACGGAGACGTAGGAGATGCCACACTTTTCACGATTGGAGAGGAGTTCCTCGCTGATCTGATCTACAGAGCCGATCAGGAAATGGGGTGAGGCAAGCAGCTGCTCTCCGCTGACCTCGTAGCCTTCAGTAGCGCGAATAAGGGTGGCAACTTGCTGGGCGGCTTCCTGTTGACTATCGGTGACGACCGCGCCAAAGACAATGATGTTTAATTCCAGATCATCGAAGCGTTCCCCCGCTGCCTGGCGCACCCACGTTAGCTTCTGCTCCATGCTGGTCGGTACATCGTCCATATCGAGGCCCTCGCCGTCGCCTCGCCCCCTAAAGGTCAGGCCGACGATATTGGCTTCACGGCCGGCGATTGACAACATGCGCTTCCCGCCACCGCCAATCAGAATGGGCGGATGAGGTCGCTGTACCGGCTTTGGAAAGCCTTCCAGGTTGGTGATGGTATAGTATTTGTCGGCGAAATCCACCGGACCGTCAGAGAACAGCCCCTTGATGATGCGCAGGGCTTCTTCCATTCGCTCAACACGTACACTGGCTGCGTCGAAAGGGATGCCAGATTGCTTATACTCCCCACCCCGCCAACCTGCCCCAAGCCCGAGTTCGAAGCGGCCACCTGTTAACACATCGATGGTAGCAGCTTCCTTGGCCAGCACTACCGGGTGCCTGAAATCATTATCGAAGACGAAACTGCCTATACGTAGCGTGGTTGTGACTTCAGCCGCCGCCACCAGAGCAGGGACAGGAGCAAGCTGATTGCCAAAGTGATCAGGCATTAACAGTATCGCGTAGCCAGTATCTTCCGCTCTCTTTGCTTTGTCCGCCCAGTCATCTTTTGAATCAGCTCGGTGGACTATTAAGCCGAAGCGGAATGGCCGGTATCCGCTCATCTGTGATTCTCCTTTTGCTTGATTTAATACTCATGGTTCGGTCATTGTCGGGTCGAATTTGGAGATTCAGCCCCAAGGCGATCATACAGGGCTGGTGAAATGTCCAAACGGCTCGTTCGACTCGTACCCAAGCAGGGCGGTTCCCATAGGCCCGCACCGGGCGTTGTTCTAAGAGTATACGATACACTGCGCATTAGGTGCAATAACTCGTGAAAACGCTCTCTTTTTGCCAATCTTTGACCCTTGTGTCATTTGTATCCATACCTCACTTCTCAGACGTGCTAGTTACAAGCCTACTTCGTTCACTACCAAAATGAAGGCGGGTAGCCTATGCAACCAGTAAACCAGGAGAAAACAGCTTCTTTTGTTCAACCGTATCTCGATACCTTCACCACGATGGTGGGGGGGTTAATTCAAGACTGCTCAGAACTAATGAAGGAGCGAGAAAAACTGAACTACCAGCGCCAGCAGTTGCTAGAGGAGCACCGAGCACTCTTACTCCACCTTGAACAATGCACCAAAAAGCTGTACGATTTGCAAGAGCAAGTAAGCAGCACAATAGAAAACCTGCATCAATGGAACAGCCAACACATGACGGTACATGCATCTTCCTCATACTTCAAAATGGCTTGCCATCCTTCCACCAGCGCCCCAACATCGTTTCATAGAAGATCAGATCAACTCGAAAGTCACTGAGGTTTGTCGTTCGCAACGAGTGCTGTGACGTTTCCTGGACTGCTATCGTATCATATGTGAGAGGACTACCAAAAACCTGATGATGCTCAAATACATGAGCCACCGCTGGCAACTTCAATGGGAGCGATCGTTTGAAACAACATCTTTCAGCGGCACAAACTAGCCAGGACGCCGTCGCAACAACACCAAACAATAGTGTCCCGCATTTGCAGGGACGCTGGCTTGCAATCGCACGAGCAGTGTGGATTGTGCTTGTACTGTTGCTGCTTGCCAATTTCATTGCGAGCATTCCAGCCACCTATGGCCAACTGCGTACCACCTGTACCAACTCGACTTTCGGGCACTGCAATATCTGGCAAGCGACGCCAGCGAACATGCAGGCGCTCCATCGCCTGGGCCTCTCTCTTGACACGTATGCCGCGTACACGCTCACAATTGATGTGATCGCTTCCCTCGTGTTCCTGGCGGTGGGTGCCGTGATTTTCTGGCGCAAGTCTGATGAGTGGATGGGTCTCTTCGTCTCGCTCGTGTTGGTGATCTTTGGCTCATTCGGTATCTCGGACAGCCTAGCAGGAACATTCATCTCAGCGCAGACTCCTGGTGCGGTCAAGCTGCTGTATCTCCTGCTCCTCCTCCAGTGGCCTGCGCTGGGTGCATTATTGTTGACGTTCCCGACTGGGCGGTTTGTCCCGCGCTGGAGCTGGGTAGTGGTGCTCTTCTGGCTGCTTCAGGATTGGTTCTTCACCTTTGGCAATATCGGGAACTGGCCGCTGGTGCTCATCGCTGCAGACTTCCTCCTCCTGTTGGGAAGTACTGCGGGCGTCCAGGTCTATCGCTATCTGCGCGTCTACAACCCGGTGCAGCGCCAGCAGACCAAGTGGCTTGTCTATGCCTTTAGCGTGATCGGGGTGCTGTTAGTCCTTCATCTGGCCATTGGTGGACTTGTTCCAGCATTCAACCAGCCCGACTCGCCCTATCGCTTAACCAGAGCAACCATGACTATGCTCTTCTTAATCCTCATTCCGCTCTCCATTGGCATCGAGATTCTGCGCTACCGGCTGTGGGATATTGATGTGATCATCAACCGGACGCTCGTCTATGGGACGCTAACTGCTATGCTGGCCCTGGTCTACGCGGGCTTGGTGATTGCCTTGCAATTCCTCTTGCATGGACTAACCGGGCAAGCAGCAGAGAACCCACTGGCGGTAGTGGCCTCGACCTTAGTGATCGCTGCTTTATTCAATCCCCTGCGCCGGCGTATTCAGGCATTCATCGACCGGCGCTTCTATCGTCGCAAGTATGATGCAACGCGCACGCTAGAAGCTTTCAGTGCTACCATGCGCAATGAGACGGACTTGAACCTGTTGAGCGAGCAATTGTTGGCAGTGGTTCAAGAGACGATGCAGCCAACATTTCTCTCACTATGGTTGCGCAAGTCCGAACACGAGGGCTATCTAAATACGATGTAGTAGATCAAGGCTGAATCTCTTGCTATTTCTCTTCACCTTTCCCGTTCAAGCCAGGGAATTCGATTGTACACACCACCTCGATGTGCCTATCGCCCAACAACCTGGTGTAGTTCAGTAACGACCTTCTCCAATTCTTCAGCAGCAGAACTGGCGGAAGTCGCGCCTTCGGCCAACTGCTCATTTACCTGCGTCGTCACTTTGATGGCAGTTGAAAGTTTCTGGTTGCTAGAGGTCTGAGAGTGAATGGATTTCTCGATAGAGGACGCCGCGCCTATCATCTGACCCAGTATCTGCCGAACCGCTGCCGGGTCGAGTGCATACCAGTTCTGTCTCAAATCAATATCAATTTTGTGTAGGCGTCGCGCTGCTACACGTGTCGCGTCGGTAGAGTATGGTACTGATTGCCATCCACCTGGGAAGAATCCATCACCCAGGTCTGTTCACTTGTCGAGCTTTGTTGTTTGCTAGCTACCATTTTCAACGCGCTGCTCTTGCGGCGTAAACGCTCTCCCGACTGGAGCATGGGCTTTGTGATGAATTGTCCCAGGCCCAGACCGATCAGAGCCGACAACAAGAGTACCGCGCATGCAATAGGGAAAGCCGCCTTGTGCGTGTTCGGTGTGGTGGTGGAGGCTGTTGAAGTGGCTGTAGCAGCTGAAAATCAACGTGTGACATACTTAAGTACCGTCCTTACTTTCTCGAGTGTGACACCAGCAGCACGTTCCCAATCCTGTAGCAAGGCGTCCACCTCGCCCTGCCTTCGTCCCATCAAACGAGCGAGTTCAGTCCTCGTCCGATGTCCATCAATGAATAAAAACAGACGTCGATGCGCGCGAGAGAGTTTCATACGTTCGATGCGTTGTAGAGCATCTTCCAATGAGCGTCCCTGGTTGGGAATACTACCAGATGCTTTCTGTGGTGAGAGGTCCTTTTGGCGATTCTGGTTGTTCTCGGTGCCTGAACCTAAAAATGCTTTGGCTTGCGCTTGACTGCTGGTAAATGCCCTGCCAAGTGAGCAGGTTTTGCCCTCAAACGTGAGAAATTGCCCTCAATCTTGAGCACTGGACAAAATTTCCTGGAAAAACCGCTTCCCATCTGGCTTCTTTCTGTAAATTACACAATTCGGTGTCGTACTTTTGGTACTACTC
>WNFX01000201.1_pt1 | contig 119220 bp, 120 predicted proteins | sample 5400111 | NCBI WGS metagenome assembly WNFX01 (sample SAMN13153363, study PRJNA577476) | soil metagenome | isolation source: 40 cm soil or saprolite under grassland replicate 1 | place: USA:California | collected 2016-06-15
CGAAGTACCGCGGCGAGTTCGAGGAACGGCTCAAGGCCGTCCTGTCCGAGGTGACCGCCGCGCAGGGACGGATCCTGCTGTTCATCGACGAACTGCACACCGTGGTGGGCGCCGGCGCCGGGTCGGAGGGCGCCCTCGACGCCGGCAACATGCTCAAGCCGATGCTGGCCCGCGGCGAGCTGCACATGATCGGCGCCACCACGCTCGACGAGTACCGCAAGCACATCGAGAAGGACGCCGCGTTCGAACGCCGGATGCAGCCGATCCTGGTCGACGAGCCGACGGTCGAGGACACCATCTCGATCCTGCGCGGGCTGCGCGAGCGCCTGGAGGTGTTCCACGGCGTGAAGATCCAGGACGCCGCACTCGTGTCCGCCGTCGTGCTCAGCCACCGCTACATCTCCGACCGGTTCCTGCCCGACAAGGCGATCGACCTCGTCGACGAGGCCTGCGCGATGCTGCGTACCGAGATCGACTCGATGCCGGCCGAGCTTGACGAACTGACCAGGCGGCTGACCCGGCTGGAGATCGAGGAGGCCGCACTGTCCAAAGAGGAGGATCCCGCCAGTCGCGCCCGGCTGGAGCAGCTGCGCAGGGAGCTGGCCGACCTGCGCGCCGAGACCGACGCGCTGCGAGCCCAGTGGGAGGCCGAGCGCCAGGCGCTGCGCCGGGTGCAGGAGCTGCGGCAGGAAATCGAACAGGTGCGGCACGATGCCGAGGAGGCGGAGCGCCGCTACGACCTCAACCGGGCCGCCGAGCTGCGCCACGGCCGGCTGCCCGAGCTGGAGCGGAGGCTGCAGGTCGAGGAGCAGCGGCTGTCGGCCAAACAGGGCGGTCGCCGGCTGCTGCGCGAGGTCGTGACCGTAGACGAGATCGCCGGCATCGTCTCCCGCTGGACCGGCATCCCGGTCAGCCGGCTGGAGGAGGGCGAACGGGAGAAGCTGCTGCGCCTGGACACGGTCCTGCACGAGCGGGTGGTCGGCCAGGACGAGGCGGTGCAGTTGGTCGCCGACGCCATCATCCGGGCCCGCTCCGGCATCAAGGACCCGCGCCGCCCGATCGGGTCGTTCATCTTCCTCGGGCCCACCGGGGTCGGCAAGACCGAGCTGGCGCGGGCGCTCGCGGCGGCGCTGTTCGACACCGAGGACAACATGATCCGCGTCGACATGAGCGAGTACCAGGAGCGGCACACCGTCAGCCGCCTGGTCGGCGCCCCGCCCGGATACGTCGGCTACGAGGAGGGCGGCCAGCTCACCGAGGCGGTGCGGCGCAAGCCGTACTCGGTGGTGCTCTTCGACGAGATCGAGAAGGCACACGCGGACGTGTTCAACACGCTGCTGCAGGTTCTTGACGACGGCCGGCTCACCGACGCGCAGGGCCGCACGGTCGACTTCCGCAACACCGTGATCATCATGACGTCGAACATCGGCTCGCAGTACCTGCTCGACGGCGTCACCGCCGACGGCGAGATCAAAGACGACGCCCGCGCCGCCGTCATGGGTGACCTGCGCCGGCACTTCCGCCCGGAGTTCCTCAACCGCGTCGACGACATCGTTCTGTTCAAGCCCCTGACCCAGGCCGAGATCGAACGCATCGTCGACCTGATGTTCCACGACCTGCGGACCCGCCTCGCCGAGCGGCGGATGACACTCGACGTCACCGAGGAGGCCCGGCGCTTCATCGCCGCCCAGGGCTTCGACCCGGTGTACGGGGCCCGGCCGCTGCGCCGGTTCATCGCCCGCGAGGTGGAGACCCGCATCGGCCGGGCCCTGCTCGCCGGCGACGCCCGCGACGGCGCGGTGATCCGGGTAGGCGTGTCCGGCGGGGAACTCGCGGTCTCTTACGAGAACCAGGAGTCTTCCGATGGCTGACAAGATCCTCGAGTGTCCCCACTGCGGGCGCCGGAACCGTGTCCCGGCGGCCGCCTCCGGGACTCCCCGGTGCGGCAACTGCCACCAGCCACTGCCCTGGGTCGCCGACGCCGACGACGACACCTTCGCCGAGGTCGCCGAGCAGGCCACAATCCCCGTCGTGGCGGACTTCTGGGCGACCTGGTGCGGGCCCTGCCGGATGGTGAGCCCCGCACTCGAACGGGTCGCCCGGGAGCTTGCCGGCAAGGTGAAGCTGGTCAAGGTCGACGTCGACGCCGCGCCGAAACTGTCCGAACGGTTCGCCGTGCAGGCCGTACCCACCCTCATGGTCATGAAGAACGGACAGGTGATCGCCCGGCAGGCCGGTGCCACCCCGGCCGCCGTGCTGCGCACGTGGGTCGAGAACGCGCTGGGAAGCGGGCCATGACGCCGCATCCCGGGGAGGACCTCGTCGAGACGCCCAACCTGAACGGGGCCATGTCCACGACCGCTCATGCCAGTGCCTCGCCGGCCAGCCGGGTGTGGCTGACCGAGGACGACTGCCGGCTGCCGGATTTCGTGATGCTCGTCGGCGGCACCACGGTGCTGGGCGACTACCCGTACGCCGACGCTGTAGAGCAGAACGTGCTGATCTACGACAGCGACCGGGTGCGGGCGCACACCGGCACGGTTGGAGGGCATCGGGAGGTCGAGGCCGAACTCGCGCGTGCGCTGATGGACGGCCCCGGCCTGGTGATGTTCAAGCGGGCGTTCACCGACCTGTCGGTGGTCGACCGTGCCACCGACGCGTTCCACGCGATGATCGCCGACCAGCGGGCCAGCGGCGCGACCGCCGGCGACCATTTCGCGAAGCCGGGCGCCAACGACCGGGTGTGGAACGCCCTGGAGAAGCTGGCGGTCCGCGAGCCGGCGGTATTCGCCGACTATTACGCCAACGACATCATCGCCCTGGTCTGCACGGCCTGGCTCGGCCCGAACTACCAGGTCACCTCGCAGATCAACGTGGTCAATCCGGGCGGCGCGGCACAGGAGGCACACCGGGACTACCACCTCGGCTTCCAGTCCAACGACCTGGCCGCGCAGTACCCCGCCCACGTGCATCGCCTCTCGCCGGTGCTGACCCTGCAAGGAGCGGTCGCCCACACCGACATGCCGGTGGAGACCGGCCCGACGATGTATCTGCCGCACTCGCAGAAGTACGAGCCCGGCTACCTGGCCTGGCGGCGGCCGGAGTTCCGGGCGTACTTCGACGAGCACTACGTACAGTTGCCGCTGGCGAAGGGCGACGCGGCGTTCTTCAACCCGGCCCTGTTCCACGCCGCCGGGCACAACCGGTCCGCCGATGTCCGCCGGATGGCCAACCTGCTGCAGGTGTCGTCGGCGTTCGGCCGAGCGATGGAGAGCGTCGACCGCGAGAAGATGTGCAACGCGGTGTTCCCCGCCCTGCTGGCGCTGACGAAGTCGGGAACCGCCGACGACGCGCTGCGTAATGCGGTCGCGGCATGCGCCGAGGGCTACTCGTTCCCGACCAACCTCGACCGGGACCAGCCGGTCGGCGGCCTGGCCCCGGAGACCCAGGCCGAGCTGCTGTGGCGCGCCGTACAGGAGGAACGGGATCCCGCCGAGCTGCGCGACGAGCTTCAGAAGTACGCGCAACGGCGCAGGACCGACGACGTGTAGCAGACCGCGGCCGCGACGCCGTGGCACTCCCCGGTGGCCACGCGCTGTGCCCTCGCGTTCGGCTCACCTGACGCAGGTCGATCGCAGCTTCCTCGACGCCCCCGGCCGGGATCGGCACATGTCGTCAATGCCGTCGGTTCGTGCGCTGCTACGGTTATGCCGGAGCGCCGGGAAGCCTGGTCGGCACGGGTTTCTCAGTGGCGGAGGCCGGCGTGCGAAGTGTGCAGATCGTCCTGGTGTTGATCGTGTTCGCGACGGTCGTCGCAACGTTCGCCCAGCGGCTGCGCGTTCCGCCGCCCTCGCTGCTCGTCGTTGCCGGCGTCACGGTAGGCCTGCTGCCCGGAGTGCCGGCGATCCAGGTCACACCCGAGGTGGTCAGCCTCGTCGTACTGCCACCGCTGCTGTCCGCCGCCGGTGAGGACCTGTCGTTACCCGAACTGCGCCGGGTGTGGCGTCCAGTCGTCGTTCTCTCTGTGGGTCTCGTGCTCGCCTCGGCCGGTGCGGTCGGCGCGGTGGCCGCGCTGGTCACCCCGCTCCCGCTCAGCATGTCCTTTCTTCTAGGCGCGGTGCTGGCCAGCACCGACCCGGTCGCGGTGACCGCACTCGGTCGGCGCCTGTCGCTGCCACCCCGGATGCAGGTGCTCGTCCAGGCGGAAAGCCTGTTCAACGACGCCACCAGCCTCATCCTGTTCCGTGTCGCGGTCGCCGCGGCGGTGGCCGGCGGCTCGCTGACGGTGGCCGCCGCGGCGGCCGAGTTCGCTGTGCTCGCCGGCGGCGGCGTATTCGCCGGGATCGTGGTAGCCGCCGTTGTCGCGTTCGTCCGCAGCCGGACCGAAGATCCGGTCGTGGAGACGGTGACCACACTGATCACCCCGTACACGGCTTACGTCCTGGCGGAAAGCTTTCACGCCTCCGGCATCACGGCGGTCATAGTGGCTAGCGTCATCCTTGGCATCCTGGCGCCCCGACTGTCGGCGCCGGCGACCCGGCTGCAGTTGGCGGCGGTACAGGGCACCGTCGTGTTCGTCCTGGAAAGCGTCGTGTTCGGCCTGATCGGGCTGGCGCTGCCGGACCTGATCCAGCGACTGAAGGCCGCCGACCAACCGTGGCTGGTCGCGGCCCTCGCCGTCACTGCCACCGTACTCCTGGTGCGGATTGCCTGGATCTTTCCACTGGTGGCGTTCCGCAGGTGGCGGCACGACGGCGCGCAGTCGTTCCGGGCGGCGTGGCGCGTCCCCGCGGTGCTGTCGTGGGCCGGCACTCGCGGCGTCGTCCCGCTCGCCGCCGCGCTGTCCATCCCGCTTACCGACGACGCCGGCGCGCCCGTGCCCTTCCGTGACCTCGTGCAGGTCATCGCCACCGCGGTCATCGTCATCTCGCTCGTGATGCAGGGCTTCACGCTGGCACCGTTGGTCCGGCTGACCGACCTGGCCGTCGCGCCCGAGGACGAGCAAGCCGAGTTCGCCCGGGTGCGCCTGCGCCTGGCCGAAGCCGGCCTGGAATACGTGGAGAGCCAGGTCGACCTGGAGACCGTCGCGCCGGTGGTCGCCGAGCGGGTCCGGCGAAGCCTGCAGGCACGAGTCGAGCTCGCCCGGGAGGCGTCAAGCGCCGCCGGCGCGGTCGAGGCCGACTACCGCAAACTGCGCCGCGCCGCGGTGCTCGTGCAACGGGCCGAACTGGAGCGGCTACACGCCGAGGGCTCGGCCAGCGAATCGACCCGCCGCCGTATCCAGCGCCAGCTCGACCTGGAAGACGCCCGCTACGGCGAAGAGACCTGAGCCACCACGGCGGCTCTGTCATTTGCAAGCCGCCCGCCGCCCGTGTGTTACGTGAACAGTCCTTTGTGGATGTGGTGAGGAGATACACGTTGGCGTTCCCATGGAGTGGCCCCAACGGCCCGAGCAGCCACTTGAGAACCCACCGATGTTTCTCGCGGAGTAGATGGCCGCCTCAGGCGTAGCGAGCGACGAAGTTCGCGAGCATCCTGCCCGGCTCGGTCACCACCGCTAGACTCAGCCGCGCGACGAGCTCCCGGATCTCCGCGGGCGGGAAGTACCCGGCGTGCTGGTAGACGTGTACGCGGGTCACGATGCCCGCCACGTCCAACTCGGGATGGAACTGCGTCGCGTACATGTTTCTCTTGACTCGGAACATCTGCACCGGGCACCGGGGTGAGGTGGCGAGCAGCACGGCGGTCTGTGGAAGCACGCGACACGCTTCCTTGTGCCCGACGAACGCGTCGAACTCCTCGGGCATACCGGCCAGGATCGGGTCTCCGAGCCCGGCGGCGGTGAGCGATACCCGTACACAGGAGACCGGCTCCGCATAGGTCCGATCGATGACCCCACCTTGGTGCACGCCGAGCGGCCCGACGCCGTAGCAGGCGCCGAGGAAGGGGAAGTCACGGTCGACGATCTCGTCCAGAAGCGATCGCAGCTCGTCCTCGACCCGACGCTGGACCGCGGACTTGGTTGCCGGCGGGTCGCTTGAGTTGAACGGTCCTCCGCCGAGGAAGACACCTGAGTAGTCATCGAGGTGCAGCCTGGGTAGCGGCGCGGCCTCCATTCGGACGCGGCGAAGCTGCTCGGCGGGCAGGCCGGTCAGTCTCAGGAACGCAGCGTACTCGTCGTCCGCGGCCACGTCCTCGGCGCGCGAGGACAGCAACAGGAAGGGCCTCACGGGGCAGAGGATAAGCCGACCGGGAGGCAGTACGGGCGGTATAAATCTGCCCGGACCGCCGGTTCCTGCCCTGGGTCTTGGTGGTGCCGCCGCTGGCCGCGCAGGTGCCGCGGTAACTTCGGCTTAGTTGGCACGTGAGAGCGAGTGTTTCACGAAGGCTGGGCGGTCTCGCCTGTTGCCAAGAGTCCGGCACGGTAGGCGAGGACGACTGCCTGGGCCCGGTCCCTGGCGCCGATCTTGGCCAGGATCCGCTTCACGTGGGTCTTCGCGGTGGATTCGGCGATGACGAGGAGATCAGCGATTTCCTCGTTCGACAGGCCGGCGCTGTTCCTGGCCGCCGGAACGGTGGCCGCGCTGGCGGTGTGGCTGGCGACCTGCCGGGCGGTCCGCCGTCGCTCGCAAGGGGCGGGGTTCGGTGGTGGCAGGGCCGTGAGCCGCTCGGTCGCCGCCGCCCCCACGACGAGCGCGGATCCGAAACCGCACGCCAGCCGTCTGCGGCCCCGGGGCGATCTGTGACCTTCGCCGTCGCTGCGTAGGCCTGCCTGTTCAGTGCCGGCAGCGTTTACCTCGGTCTGGGTGGGACCTGGGGTGTGCATCTGGTCGCAGCCGATCTGGGTGACCGGATCGCCGCCCGAGCCCCGGCATCATTACGGTGCTGTGGGTCACGGCCCGGCTGAAGGCGGCCGCAGCGGTCTTCGCGCTAGCGGTGCGAGTTGGGCGCACGCCAAACGCGCTGCGCAGACTGGGCAGCGCCGGACACATGTTGCTGGGGGTCGCCATGCTGCTGTGGGGTCCGGTATGGATTTCGGAGGACTCCAGGCCTGGGCCGGGCGCGTCGCTCGTAACGGATACCAGGGGGAGCCAACGGCTGCCTGGTGTGCGCAGCATCGACCACCTGCATGGCGCCAGGGCAATGGAATGCTGGCGCTCGACGCGCAAGCGACGCGACCCCCGCCTCATCTCCCGGGCCCGTCCAGCGCTTGTGCTGGCTCACCGGCGCCCATCGGCTTGGGGTTTTCTCAGCCACCGTTCGGGCTCGGCCATGAGCTCACCGGCGGCGGCGAGGTGGTCGTAGGCGTCCCGCCAGTCCAGACAGCGTGCGAGATTGCAGACACGACATTTCCCGCTCGACGGGTCGTTGGCGTGGGTGTCCAAGACCTCGCGGACGTAGGCCACCTGCTCCGCCGGCATCGCGTGCGGACGCTGTCTCCGGCTGCCCTCAAAGAAGGTCACTCTGTACTCCTGACTCGGCAGCGCGGTTCCAACCCGTGCGTTGCCACCGAGGGAGACGACGGCTTGTCGTTGAATGGGCCGGACACGCGCCTCACATGGAACGTTGGCGCGTCACTTGTCGAGGCTGCCGCGGTTGACACCGAGCCCGACGCCGAGGGGGCGCGGAGCGTCATAACGTCCCCCGCAGCTGGCCTTGCAGACCAGCGGGTTTCCGCAGGCCGGACACCAGCGGTTCGACCGTTCGAAGGTGAGCATTCCGGAGAAGAACCCAAGTGATAGGGCGGCCAGCGCTATGGCGATGTACGCGTAGTTCACGCTTTCCTCCTCCGAGTTCTCCATCAGGGCATGGCGGTACTACTCCCGAGCCCGGTAGGTGGGAGTGGACGTGGTGTCGGTCAGGCGGCCGCCACAGGCAGCCCGGTCTTGGTTGGTGCGAATCCGAACGACATGGCAAGTGCCGGCAGCGGATTGCCGAGGATGCGTAGCATCGCGCGGTCGCCGGTGAATTGGGTGCGGCCGTGTAGCCAGCGGTCGTTGAGCAGGGCGAAGCCCTCACCCTCGGCCAACCGGAATATCCAGGTGTGTCGGTCGACGACATGGCGGAGCCGGTCGACATAGGGCATGACCACAGGTGAGAAGCGGATCAAGTCGTCCAGTCTCAGCCGGATGGTGATTTGTCCATCGGGTGCCGGCTCGAAAACCGAGCCGAGATGCCTATATCCGCTCCCGAAGTACGCCGACCGTGGCGTGGACAGCGCGGCCAGCATGGCCGGCTCGTCGCGGGCGATTTCGTCATAGAGTTCTCGGCCGTCGACTAGGACGCTGTACCCACCGGCGTAGGCCGGCCGTAGGCAGATCAGGATGAGGACGCGGGGTGGCTGCGCGAGCGCTGACCCCTCGGTGTGCGGATGCAGCTCGCGGTCGCTAAATCCGGCGAAGCCTGCCTGCTGGGCGGCATCTGCGCGATGGGCGATCGTCGTGACGCCGTCCAGGTCCCCGTCGCGGTGCGGTGTGATCGTGACCAGCTGCTCGGCGAATTGGAGCGCCTCGGCGCGATCGGCGACGCCGGTGAAGCCAGCGAGGCCGCGTGCCTGCAGCGCGTCCTTGACCCGATTCAGGGCAACTGGCTCGCGCAGGTCGGTCTGCGGGTAGTCCACCGCGTCGCGCATGTACCTCACCTCCGGGATACGCAGCTACGACCACATTGGCGGCACTCCATTGGCCGATCAAGTGACAGGTTGTCAACCCGGCACGGCATTCGCTCCGCCGTATGCGTGCTACGTTCCGGGAAACCGGCACGCCTAGGCCGAACAGGAGTCCCCGGTCCATGAGCTACTCGCCGCACCGCTTCCCGGTCTCGATCAAAGGGGTCGTCGTCCGTGACGGCCGGGTGCTGCTGCTCCGTAACGAACGTGACGAGTGGGAGCTACCCGGCGGCAAGCTCGACATCGACGAGGACCCTCGAACGTGTCTGGTCCGGGAGATTGCCGAGGAGGTCGGCTGGAGCGTCACGGCCGGCCCCATCCTCGACGCCTGGCAGTATCACATCCGGGATGACATCGACGTCCTGATCGTCACCTACGGCTGCCACCCATTCAGCAACACGGAGCCGGTCGTCAGCCATGAGCACAAGGAGGTTGGGCTGTTCACCGAGCCCGAAATACCCGCGCTGCCAATGCCCGACGGTTACAAGAGATCCATCGCGGCCTGGTACGCCCAACTACGCGAGCACGCAGTGTAGGCGCCGGAGAACGGCATGCGATGCGAGGGCTGCGGCGCGGCGGTCAGCCGATGGAGCGACTCATCGTTGTGTCCTGCCTGCCACGTAGTCGCCGGGGCCAGACTGCCGCTGCCCCAGCCACAGCGGTCCGTCTCGGCGCTGTGGCTGTGGACCACAGATCATGCCCGGACCGCGCTGGCGACCGGCGACCTCGCCGTCATCATCCGCGCATACCGGACGAACACTGGGACCAGCCAACGCCAGCTCGCCGAGTCGCTCGGCTACGACCCGACCTATATCTCCATGATCGAGACCGGACGACGCGAGATCACCGACGTCACCGCTCGGCTGCGCATCGTGCGGCACCTCGGCGTGCCGCCCCATGTCGTCGGGGTAACGGACCCCGACGACGCCGACTTCAGTGCCATGCTTCAGTTCGGCGAGTCGACCATCCGCCTTGCAGTCCTCGCCCGACAATCCGGCCATGGCACAGAGGCCATCAACGAACTATGGCCCCTCGTGGCCCGCCTGGAGGCCCGCGCAGCAGAAGGCCACATCGAACGCGACGTCCTGCGCCTTCTCGCCCAAGCCCGCGCCGAACTCGGCGTCTCCCTCGGCTACGTTCTCCCCGAAGAACGCCTCACGAGTGCTGCGCGCTGGACCGGCCGGGCGCTGTGGCTCGCTGAACGCCTCGATGACCAGAACCTGCTCGCCTTCGCACTCCGGGTCCACGGCAACGAACTGCGAAAGGTCGAACGCCCCGCGGCCGCAGTAGCCCGCCTACGCCGGGCCGCAGAGCTAACTCCAGAACACGAGCAAGGCCCCGTCCTCATGCAGTTTGCACGAGCCGCTGGCGAAATGGGCAACCCCGAGCTGTTCGACCAAGCCGTCGTGGCCGCCAGGCAATCGGTCAAGGACGGGCCCTACGCCCCATTGGCCAGCCCCACTGCCCTGTACGAGGTCCAACTGCGAGGTTTCGTCCGCACCGGACGAACCCAAATGGCCGTCGAACTGCCGGGTCCGTCACCCAGGCTCCGCCACAATGGCAGGCTATCCTCCAAGTCACCATCGGCGAGGTTTTGCTTGCCCAAGCCGACACGGCCGGTGCGCAGAAGGCCTTTTGCACCGCCGTCTCGCTTGCACAGGTGTACCGCCTGCCACACCAAGTCCAGCGCGTCATTCGTGCCGTAGACACGAGAATCGAGGGAGCCGGCGAACTCGCACATTCAGTACTCAGACAGCTTCAAGTACCAAAGTCACCCGCCGATTCGCATTGATCGCGCAGAGCTGTGAGGTTGTCCGGGTCAACGCCTGGCACGCCCCTCGACGCCGGGAACGGGCCCTCGTCAACGACGTGGCCTCGGTAGTACATAGCTGCCTGATGGTGTTCGTCGTCGCCTCCGTCGCCGGCACCGCTGCAACAGCGGTGCTCGGGGTGTTCGTCCTGTGCCTGGCGTACTTCCTGGGCACGGTCTTCTACGTCAAGACGATGATCCGCGAACGCCACAACCCCACCTACCGGCGCTGGTCCATCAGCTACCACCTCTTCGCCGTTGCGATCGCCGGGTGGCTCAGCCCGTGGGCGGTGGCCCTGTTTGCCTGGCTGCTGGTACGCGCCGCGCTCCTGCCCCGACGCGGACTGACCCCCAAACGCGTCGGACTCGTGGAGATCGCCAACTGCGTGCTGCTGCTCGCCTGTACCGCGTACCGCGCTCGTTTGACCAGAGCCGTCATCAGCGGGCGGCGACGTCCCGCCGGTTGAACACGGGCAGCGCCGCGACGACAAACACGGCCGCCGCCAACGCCATCCACGCATACGAAGCCACCAGGCCGCCGCCGATCGGGCCGCCATGGATCGCCTGGTGGAACGGCGAGAAGGGTTGCCACGCTCGCATCGAGTCGACCAGTTGGCCCACGATGTGGACGACGTAACCGAGGACCGCGACGACCGCAGCGACCGCGATCGCCACCGCGCGCCGTCCGGTGGCGGCGCCCACGGCGAGGGCGAGGTAGCCGTGCTCGATGCCGAGCAGAACCATGGCCAGCGACGCGACCGCCACCTCTCCCACCGGAAGGTCCATCCCGAAGAGTGCCGACGAGGCCATGGTGGCGGCGAACAACGCAACCCCCAGGACGGCCAGCGACGCGCCCAGCGACGCGGCCTGCTGCAGCAGGAGGCGGACGGGCGACACTGGCGTGACGAGGAGGGCTTCGAGGGTGCCGGCCTCCTCCTCACCGGCGATCATCCGCGCGCCGCGGGCGATGCCGAAGATGATGAACAACACCGGCAGCATCATGCTGAACAGCTCCACGTTCAGATATCCGGCCGCCGTGGTCATCGCTTCGATATTGAACAGGCGGCCGATCTCCTCCGGATAGTTGGCGAGGAACTGATTGAGGTCGGGCATGTCACGGAAGGACGGCCAGATACCCGCCATCAGACCAACCAGCAGGACGATTCCCGTCGCCCAACCGATCAACGCGCGACGCTGGTCGCGCAGGCTCTTGAGAAACACGTTGCCGAGCATGCCGTCAGCCCTCCTGTCCGTAGTACGCCAGGAAGATCTCCTCCAGGTCCGGTTCGTGCGTCACCACGTTCTCGATCCGGTGCGGAGCGGCGGCTTCCAGCAGGTCGGCCGTGGAACCCTCCACGACCATGTGGACGGTGCGGCTGGCGAGGTGCGCCTCCCGCACCCCGGCCACGGAGCGCAGTTCCGCCAGCGGTGGCGGACCTTCGAACATCAGGTCGATGCGCCGCAGCGCCTGTGCCTTGAGCTTCTCCACCGACTGGACGACCGCGAGTCGGCCTTGCCGGAGAATCGCCACGAGGTCGGCCACGGCCTCGACCTCGGAGAGGATGTGCGAGGACAGGAACACGGTCCGTCCGTTGTCGCGGGCCTCCCGCACGAGTGTGAGGAACTCGCGCTGGACCAGTGGATCCAGGCCCGCTGTGGGTTCGTCCAGGATGAGCAGGTCGGGCTCGTGCATGAACGCCTGGACGATGCCGACCTTCTGCTTGTTGCCGTGCGACAGGGCACCGATCCGCCGGTCCAGATCGAGCTGGAAACGCCGGGCCAGACCGGTCGCGACCGACCAGTCGACGCCGCCTCGAAGGTTGCCGAAGTAGCGCAGGTACTGGCCGCCGGTCAGGTCCGGGTAGGCCACGAAATCACCGGGCAGGTACCCGATGCGGCGCTGGATACGCTCCCGGTCCCGCACCGAGTCCATGCCGAAGATGTCGGCCCGCCCGGCTGTCGGGCGCAGCAGCCCGGCGAGCAGGCGGATCGTGGTCGTCTTGCCCGCCCCATTGGGGCCCAGGTAACCGAAGACGACCGCTGCGGGTACCTCAAGATCTATGCCGCGTAGGGCGGCCGTTCCCCGGTAGCTCTTCGCCAGTCCACGTGTACGGATAACCGGCTCCATACCCACCACCTCCCGCTCTCCCAAGTGGAGCCGAAGCCGGTCCAGCGGCGTATAGACCAACGGCCCTTTCTGACCGTCTCACGCCGCCCGGTAGCCGCGCCGATCGCCGAGCCTCAATGGGTCAGACCCGGTTGGGCCAGGAGTCCCGCCCCCACTCGCCGGCACGTTGCCGCTGCTGCTCACTGACACCGATATCCGCGGTGACCTGCACACCCAGACCAGCCTCACCGACGGCCTGTCGTCTCTCGAGGACATGCTCGCCGCGGCCGGGCACGGGGCTACGACTACTACGCCGTCACCGATCACGCCAAGGACATGCCGATGCAGCGCATGACCGACGCCAAGATGCTCGCCCAGCGCCACCAACTCCGCACCCTCGCCGGCTACCAGGGCATGACGCTGCTGCACGGCACCGAACTCAGCATCGACCCCGACGGCGACGCCGACTGGGACGCCGACTTCCTGGCCGGCTTCGACCTGTGCGTCGCCTCGATCCACTCGCACTTCAACCAGTCCAGCGAGGCGATCATCCGCCGGTTGGTCCGGGCCTGCGAGAAACCCGTACGTGATCATCATCGGCCACCCGACCACCCGGCTGCTCGCCAAGCGCCCCCGGTCGACGCCGACCTCGAGGCGGTCTTCCAGGCCGCCGCCCGCACCGGCACCGCCCTGGAAATCAACGGCTTCCCCGACCGGCTCGACCTTGGCGACGAACTCATCCTGCGAGCCAAGCGCTACGGCGTGAAGTTCGCGATCGACACCGACGCGCACGCCGTCGTCCACCTCGACTACCTGCGTTACGGCGTCGGCACCGCCCAGCGCGGCTGGCTCACCGCCGACGACGTCATCAACGCCTGGCCGCTGGCCCGGCTCCGCGATTTCATCCAGGCCAAGCGCAGCCGGCGGACCTGACGCCCCTCCTCGTCGGATTCATCCGATGCGGTGCGCCAGGCGCCGATCGCCGGTGACTGTCTGCGGAGTTTGTCCGGCCACCTCCACGCGCAGCGGCCCGTCGGCCCGGATCTCGACCGCCTCGTGCGTGACGTCCAAGCGGACCGATCGTCCCAGGCACCGGAACCGCAGCCCGAGACTCGGCCACGACGCGGGCAGCACAGGATCCACCCATAAACCACCATTCCGTACCCGCACGCCGGCGAAGCCCGTCAGCATCGCCTGCCAGACCCCGGCCAGGGTGGCCATGTGCAGGCCAGCGGCGGTGCTTCCGCTCAGGTCATCCAGGTCGAGCTCGAGCGCGATCCGCAGCAGGCGCAGCGCCTCGTCGGCACGGCCGGCGCGGGCCAGCAGTGCGGCGGTGATCGCCGGAGACAGCGAGGAACCGTGCGCGGTCCGCGGGCCGTAGAAGTCGAGATTCGGGCCGAGCGAACCGGGCACGACCTCGTCCGGTACGAGGTGGTGCAGCATGAGCACGTCCGGCTGCTTGATCACCTGCGAGGCCGCCACCCGGTCGCGCCCGAACAGCACGTCCGCGGCCACCGGCGTCGCCACCACGTCGGCCACCAGCAACGGTTCCAGCTGGAAGTAGCCGGCAAACTGTTCGTACCGGGCGGTCGGCGGGTGGTAACCGTCCACCAGCCGGTCGGCGATATCGCGCCACCGTCGGATCTCCTCGCTCGGCCCGGAGGCGCCTTCGACGAGGTCGGCCGCGCGCCGGAGGTTCCAGCGGGCCATCACGTTGGTGTACGCGTCGTCGGTGACCGCCTCGTGGTACTCGTCCGGTCCGATCACGTCGTCGATGTGCGCCCGCCCCTGGCTGTCCAGCCGGCACCGGGATGCCCAGTAGCGGGCGGTCTCGACCAGCAGCGGACGTCCGCGCCCGGTCAGGAAACCGAGGTCTCCTGTCCAGGTCGCATAGTGGCAGGCCGCCCACGCCACGTCGGCCGTCACGTGCTCTTCCATCCGGCCGGTCAGGATGGGGACGATCTCCCCGCCCAGGTACCCGGACGCGGGTGTGACGTCGCTGCCGTCGGCCGCCGACTCCCATGGGAAGCGCGCGCCCGCATGGCCGGCCGCACCCGCGTTCGCCCTGGCGGCGGCCAGTCGCCGAAGGCGATACTCGACCATGGCCCGGGCCACGTCCGGCGAGATGCTGGCCATTGCGGGCAGCACGTGCGCGTCGGCGTCCCAGAAGACGTGTCCGGCGTAGCCGGGGCCGGACAGGCCCCGCGCCCCGACCGCGGCCTCGTCGCGTCGGTCGACGTTGCACCACAGCTGGAACAGTGCGAAACGCACCGCCAGCTCGGCGGCCGGGTCGGCGGGGATCGACACGTCCGCCGCGTCCCAGCGGGCCGCCCACGCCGTGCGGTGCTCGGCAAGCAACCGGTCGAATCCGCACGCCCTGGCGGCGTCGAGCGCGGCGACGGCGGCGTCCGGCGCCGGCCGGGCGTCCGGGTCAGCGGCGTACGCGGCGACGCGCTCCACGGTCCCGATCGTGCCGTGCCGGCCGCGGTGCTGGGCGGCCACCGCGACAACGCCGGCCGAGCCATGGTCCCCGGCCGGCGCGTTCCCGGGAACCCGGGCCCACCGCGAGCCGTCGACCTGGCCATGATCCATGCCCCCGTTGGGAGGCGGTCGCAGCGGTGGCCCCGGACGCAATCGATCTATTCCCGCTTCGGCGCGCAGCGCGACCACCCCGGGATGGGTCGCAGACGCGAACCGCACGGTCCGTAGAGGTTGCCCGGCGCCGGTTTCCTCCCGCCACAGCAGTCCGCTCCGCAGGTCGAGTACCCGCCGGTCCTCGGCGGGCGCCGGGTCGATCGACAGGCCGGTCCAGTCCGGTGCGGGCAGGAGATGCTGACCGGACCCGGTCCCGGTGTAGACACCGGATGCGAGCACCGGCGGCAACCCTGCTGGCGCCTCCTCCACGCTGCCGCGGGTGGCGAAACCGGCGGCGCCGAGCGTGAACAGCGTCTCGCTGACCCGGTGCCGTAGCGGATCCCGGCCGATCTCGCGGATCGTCCAGGCCGGATCGTCGTCGACCGCCGGTACCCGCCGCTCCGACCGCCGGCGCAACTGCTCATCCAGGATTTCGCAGAGCATCGCCGGTCCACCGCCGAGCTGGCGCACCCCGGCGGGTACGCCGGACGGTTCCGCGCCCACCGACACGACGCACATTCGGGCCGCCTCCGGTATCAGCAGCGGCGAATCGCTCCCGATTGCCCCGCCCGGGGACCCGGACGTGTCGCCGAGGACCAGGAGGACGAGTCCGGGGCCGATGGCACGCTGCGCCAGCCAGGCCAGGATCGCCCGCATCGCGTCGGCCAGGTCTGTCGAGCCGATCTCCACGTGCCTGCCGTCGCTGACGAGCCGCGCCCCGGTCGCGTCCACGTCGTGCAACTCTGATCCGTCGCGCACGCAGAGCATCAGCCGCCCGGGACCACCAGGTCGCGCGCGCAATCGCCCGTCCACGTCCGCCAGGTCGGTTCCGCTGATCACAGCGACGTCCACACCCGCACGGCAGAGCGCTTCCACGCGTCGGCGGACAGCCGCTGCCCGCACGCGAGGATCCCCGACGGCGGTGCGCTCCCAGTCGAACGCCACCGCCTCGAAGGTGCGGTCCGGCAGCGACGCCGTGGCTGTAGGGCTCATATCTAAACGTTCGCCCGGCATGCCGAGCGCGACAAGCGTCTTTCGCCTGAACTCCGGCAGCGTTCGTCCCTGCCGACCATGCCATGTCCGCCGGGCTCCGGGTCCGCAGAGCACCCACGAACCCGGGACTACCGGCCCTGCCCAGAGGTGGCCAGGCCGAGCAGACTAGATTTTGGAGAATCTAGGGTTGTGCCGCGAACCGGCTGCCTGATCGGGAAGCGGCACGAGGATACCGGTGATCGACGCGACACCAGTGGGGCGGCCGAGCGGAGCTATCGCGGAGATCACCCTGACGGCAGCCACGCGCCGCCAAATGACCACCGGGAAGGTGGTGCACCGATGAGAACCGTCCTCGCGGCACTCGACCGCAGCCTCTCGGTCAGGCCCGTGCTGACCGCCGCCGAGGCTCTCGCTCAGATCCTCGGCGCACAGGTGGCGGCGCTGCACGTGCAGATGCCCGGCGCCAGCACCCCCCGCAGCCTTGCCCAGACCACTGGCGTGCCTCTGCGCATCGTCCGCGGCAACGTCGTCGACCAAGTGGTCGAGGCCGGTGAAGCCGACGACGTCGCGGCACTCGTGATCGGCGCGCGCGGCGTCCCGACCGATCCACGACCGTTGGGCACCACGGCCGTCGCGGTCGCGACGACGCTGCACAAGCCGGTACTGGTCGTCCCGCCGGATGCCGAACCCCCGGCGACGTTCCGCCGGGTGCTGGTGCCGCTGGAGGGCACCGTCCCCACCTCACTGGCGCCGCGGTTCCTGATCGAGCTGGCGCTGGACGCAGGGCTCGACATCGTCGCGGTCCACGTCCTACGACCCGACACCGTTCCGCCGTTTACTGATCAGCCGCACCACGAGCAGACGGCCTGGACCCAAGAGTTCCTCGCCCGGCACTGGCCCTCGGGAACCCGTGGGGTTCGACTCGAGACGCACGTCGGCCGATGTGAAGAGGTTATTCCCCAGACCGCCATCCGGCGCAGCTGCGACCTGATCGCGCTCGGATGGTCCCAGGATATGGCGATCGGCCGAGCTTGCGTCGTGCGGGCAGTACTCGAGCGGACGCACCTACCCGTGGTCCTCATCCCGGTACCCGCGACCGCCGCAACGCCACGCTCGCGCCGCGTGGCGAACACCGACGAGCGCGACGACATGCCGGTCACCTTTCACTGAGTCCCTTGTTCGTGTCGGCGCCATGCAGAACTGGGTCCTGGCGAAAAATGCGGCGGCTGGTACCGCGGGTCAGCCGGCGCGGGCCGCCCGGCGCCGCTTCCAGCCGATGAGGATCCAGGTGACGCCGAGAGCGATGAAGTACAGGCTGAAGCTGCCCACGATCCAGGCCAACTCCGCCTCCTGCGCGACCAGGTAGAGGATGAGCATTCCGAAGGCGGTGGTGAGGCCTGCCGAGACCAGCTCCAGGCGCCATGTCGGCCGGGACCCGCCGATAAGCGCCGCGCCGATCTCCAGCGTGCCGGCGACGAGCCAGAACAGGTACAGCCGGGTTTCCGAAATCTTCCAGTACTGCAGGTAGAGCGGGAGATCCACGGCGAGCGAGACGGCAACCAGCAACGACCACGTCCCGAGGATGGCGAGCATGATCCGCCGGCCGCGGGTGGCCTCCCCGGGCGCGCCGGCGAGGAAGATCCAAAAGGCGGCGTACACCGCGATCTGGATCGCGATGGTCCCGACCTTGTCTTCCTCTCCTTCGACGGTGGGCAGGAGCACGCCGATGAGGATGTTGAGGCCACCGGCGAGCAGCGTGGCGGCCGCAACCCGGCCCTGCCATAGCGCGCGGCGGTCGGAGACGGGCGGTCCGGCGGGGCCGGCGGCCGGAGTGGCCGGTCGCGCCGGGGCTGGCTGCGGCGGAGATTCCGGCGGGACCTCCGACGCTGCCGGCGCGACCCCCGACGGCGCTGCCGCGGCCTCCGCGAACGTCGTGCTCACGGCCGCCGGTACGGCGGGCGGCACGCTCGGTAGCGGTGCCGGCGACGGTGCGCTGACCTGCACGTCGACGGGGATGATCACCTCACCGGTTGGTCCCTTCACGGTCAGGCTGCCTCGGTGTGCGCCCGCCTGGCTCGTGTCGACGGAGACGGCGACGCCCTCGGCCGTATCGGCCACCCTGATCCAGCTATCCGAGGGCTGCACCGTGCAGGCGCGCGCGAGCGGCGGACCCAGCAGCCGCACCAGCCGTCCGCCCGCCTCGGTGCCAACGGCCACCTCGCCGAAGTGCAGCTCGCGCTCGGCCGGCCGGATCGCCGCTTCGTCCAGTGCCGCCCGGGCGGCCTCGGCCACGTACTGGATGTCCGTGCCGGCGATCTCACTCAGCGCCTCGCACGCCCCGGCGGCGACGGGCAGGTTGTCGCTGGTCAGCCGCGACCGCAGCTCGGTGACCGCGCCCAGGCGGCTGAACATGCTCGCGTCGGTCATCGCGGCGCGCAGGTCGGCCGGGATCGGCTGCGGGTGGACCCTGCGCCGCCGGCTGCGGGCCACGTACAGCTCGCCCTGCATCTCGACGTCGCGGCTCGGCGTCTGGTTCGGGTTCTTCTCGCGTACCCGGTCGAAGACGTAGTCGTACAGCTCGTTGAGGGAGATCCAGCCGTCCTCGTCTCGGTCCGCCTCGCCGGTCGCCATGCCGTCGACGAGCGCTGAGGTGAACACCGACGGGCGCTGGTTCGTCTCGTCGGCCAGCCGGTCGCCCTCGAAGGCGTACTCCATCGAACTGGACGCGGTGATCACCGCCCGGCCGCGCCCGCCGCCGAGCTTGCCGCTGGGGAAGCTGTCGAGCACGTTGGCGTCGCCCGACGCCCGGACCGTCACGCCCTGACTGAACGCTCCGCCGTAGCAGCAGTCGAGCAGCAGCACGATGCTGCGCGACCGGCTCGCCCGCATGCACCGCTGCACGAAGTCGGCCGACACCGCCGTGGACCCCAGCCGGTTGGGCCTTGTGTTACGCGCGGCGAAGAACAGCTCGCCGGACTCGCTCTTCAGACCGTGACAGGAGAAATGCAGCAGGAGTACGTCGTCAGGCCGGCTGTCGGAGAACAGGTCCTCGACGTACGCGCCAATGACATGCGCCGGCTCGTTGCGCACCACCCGCACCTCGAAGCCGCCGATCTGCGGGTCGCCCAGCACGCGGCCCAGCGCGTCAGCGTCCGCCCCTGGGGAGAGCAGGTGTCCCAGCCCTTCGTGCTCGTACTGGTCGTTGGCGACGATCAGGGCTTTGCGTCGCCCGTCCACGCTAGCCCCCGTCTCCGGCGTGCCGCCGGACGAACAGGTCGACCAGACGGTCCTGCTCGGCCGCCGACACCTCGGACAGCTCGAGCGCGTCGCCGTCGATCTCGATCTTCACGGTGCGACGGACCTTGTCGCCGCCCGACAACCACCTCCGGACCGCCGCGACGACCTCCTTCAGGCCCGCGGCGGTGCGGCCGAGGGTGACGACCAGTGCGCCGAGCGCCACGACGTCGATCGCGCGGGCACCCGGTGGGACGTCCCCCGCCCGCGCCAAGCTGACGTCTTCGACGTCGAGCTGGAGAAGCTCCCGGCGCAGGTACCCGGCCAGCGCGTCGAGCCGTTCGGCGTCGGCGCCGTCCTCAGACAGCTGGAGCCTGACCTCGCCGTCCATCGGCCCACCCCCTTCACGACAGGCGGGTCCTGGGGACACCGTCCCTCCCACAGACGGGCGGGGCAATCGTCTTCGGGATGGTTCGCAGCCGCCTTTCCGACAGTCGGGCGGCCACAAGCAGCGGAGCGGCACCGGCTCGGCGCCGTGAGCAGGGCCGAGAAACCGGCCGAGGGCGGCGAGCTTTCCGGCCGGCGCTGAGCGTCAGCGGTGGATCGCGTCGCAGTTGATCCGCCGCGGATGGATGCGGGCGATCACGCGGTTCTCGCAGCGGCGCTGCTCGACCGGGTAGATGCTGCCGTAGTAGTGCCGGTGCCGGGTGTACTCCGCGGTAGGCCGGTCGAGATGCTCCAGCGCGCCGTGGTCGACGAGGTCGACATCGCCGCGGATCTCGATCCACCGGCTGCTGTCGTCGGGGTCGACGGCCAGCACCGTGGCGCGGGGGTCGGCGGCGAGGTTGCGGCCCTTGCGCCGCTGCCGAGTCGTGTTGACCAGCACGTCGTTGCCGTCCAGCGAGCACCACACCGGGTGGGTCTGGGCGGAGCCGTCGGGCATCCGGGTACTCAGGGCCACCGCGAGCGGACGTTCCAGCAGATCGCGGTGCGATGCCGGGATGGCCGGCTCGCCGCCACAGTGTCGGGGCGGCGCCGGTGACGCGAGCGGCGAGACGTGGACGGGTCGACCACCGTGGGTGTACATCGGCCCGGTGCGCGACACCGTCGGGATCAACCGGTAGACGACCGGGTGCTCCACCTCGGCCAGCTGAGCGGACACCACGCGGCCGAAGTACGGCGCCGCCCCGGTGTAGCTGCGGGCGAGCGCGTCGAGGTGGGCCAGCGGGTTCCGATCGTCAAGGACGACCCGGCCGCGCACCTCGATCCACCGGGTCGCGTCGCCCGGTTCGACAACCAGCACCGTCGCTCGCGGCCGGGCCCGCAGGTTGCGGGCCTTCTGGAACTCCCGCATCGTGTTGATCAGTACGTGGACGCCGTCGCGCTGGCACCACACCACGGTCGACTGCAGCCGCCCGTCGGGCATCTCGGTGGTCAACACCGTCGGCAGTGGGCGGTCGAGCAGGTCGACGTGGCTGGCCGGCACACCTGCTGTGGTCTCCGTTGCGGCCGCCATGGAGCATCACCCTTTCCGACCGTGCAGCGCCACCCTGGCGGGCGCGGGCCATTAGCGAGCAGGTCGATAGCCTGGTCGAACCACCACCCCAATCACCCCGACCATCGGCCACGGCGGTGGTCGGCCACCAGAGACGAAAGACCTGAACCTACCGGGCCAGCGGTCGGGCGAGGCGGCAACGACGTGAGTCCTGTCACCGCGGAGTGCCGGTGACGTGACGATGATTCTCCTCGACGAACAGGTACACCACGGAGCTGAGATCGCGTTGATGCGCGACCTGTATCGATGGGTGGGTCCGTGAAGGACGGGTCGGGCCGGACCGCCCATGGACAGAAGTCCACAGCGGACGGTCTACGCATCGCCCCGCGATCTAGGCCGGTTGCGATGCGGTGGGCCGGTAGCCGCGGAAGTAGTCGACGATGAACTGCTTCGGATACGGATGCGCTGGTTGCGTGAACTGACCATCGTCGGGGAACTCGTAGATGCCGAGCATGAACTGCATGGGATAGCTCGGGGACTGCTCCACCGTCTTGATCAACTGGTGGTCTACGAAGAATGCCACGTACTCAGGCGTCCATTCTGCCGCGTACACGTGGAACTCGCGGGCGTCGATCGCGAGGACCTCGACGGAGAACTGGTCGCGGATGCTCGAATCGCCGAACGGATGCAGTCCCATGCCGACATCGGCGCTGCCGGGCGTTACGGCGCGCCCGAAGATCTCGCAGATGCAGATCTCCGCCGACCGGCTGGGCTCGTCCTCATAGCCGATCATCCAGAGCGCGACCATGCAGCGGGGATCGTCGATGGCCTTGGCCCGTAGCTCGAACAGGCCGTACTGGGGCGTGTAGAGCCTGGTGTTGTCCTGAGCCTGCCGGACGACGAGCCCAGGTTTGAAATGTTGCTGCCCTACGGGGCTCCCTACCGGACCGGCGAAGACTCCGGTCTGCAGCGAGGAGACCCGGATGTCGCCGTCGAACTCGGGACACCAGGGTTGCTGGTCCGCCTCGATGACCAGCCGCAGAAGGCCACCACCGACCTCGTATCTCGCGGCCGACGCCTCACGGGAGCTCCACTGAGGTAGGTAATACGGCAACCAGCGGGCTTCGTCCAGGGCGTCGCCGTCGAACGTATCCTCGAACGCGAGCTCGTAGCCGGACTTGCCAACGGGATCGACCACGCGGCGAGAGCCCGCCCTGTCGGCCATGAAACCCCCTTCGACCACGGTGACTCTACGCTCGCCGTACGCGTCCAGAAGGCCGCGAGCGTCGGGCGCTAGATTGACTGGTACGGAAAGCCTGGTCCGCGTGTGCATGTCGCACCGTTGCTGATCGACGGGAGGCGTCCCCGATGGGAGCGATGATCGGGGTGGAACGACCCACGACCGTGGTCGGGTTGGACGCGGGTCCGGTCGAGTACCGGCTGGAGCGGCGAGGCGACGCCACGGTGGTGGTGTTCCACGGCGGACACCAGCGGGCCGGTCTCCCGCTGGGCGAGGAGGCGTTCGCCGAAGCCGGCTACACGGTGCTGGCACCGTCGCGTCCCGGCTACGGTCGTACCCCGCTGTCGACCGGCACCTCGGTGCGCGGGTTCGCCGATGTGACCCGCGCGCTGTGCGAGCACCTTGATATCACCCGGGTCGCCGCCGTGGTGGGTACATCGGGGGGAGGACCCACCGCGGTGACCATGGCCGCGCGCCATCCGGACCTGGTGGACCGGCTGGTCCTGCAAAGCGCCGTCGGGTGGCTGTCCTGGCCCGACCGGCGGACCCGGCTGGGGGCGCACGTGATGTTTGCCGGTGCCACCGAGCACGCGACATGGAGCGCGGTGCGCGCCCTCATGCGGTTCTCGCCCGAGAGGAGCCTGCGGTTTTGGCTGGGCGCGCTGTCCACGCTGCCGGCCCGGGAGGTCGTGGCGGCCCTGCGCACCGAGGACCGCGCGCTGTTGGTCGCTATGTTCTCCCGAATGCGGTCCGGCCGCGGGTTCCTCAACGACCTGCGCCCCACCCCCGACGTCACCGCCGACGTCGGCCAGCCCACCCTCGTGATCGCCACTCGCCATGATCGCGGCGTACCGTTCACCCACGCCCAGTCCCTTGCCGCCGCCATCCGGCACGCCGACCTGGTCGAAAGCCAAGCCGACAGCCACGTCATCTGGCTCGGACACGACTGGCCCATCATCGCCGAGCAGATCCGTGCCTTTCTCACCAGCGACCCGACGCTCCCGCCCGGCGGGCGCACCCGACCTGCGCGCTGAGCAGGCTGCGGTATCCACCGGTCAATCCTGTGCGACCGTCCGGGTGGTCGAGTCGATTCTGCGGATCCGTCCGTCGGGCGCGAACCACCCGAGCATGTAGACCTCGTTGACGAGAGTCGCTCCCTTGCGCATTTTGACGTGGATCGTGTACCGGGCGGCGAAACGGTCGCCGGAGACCAGCACGTCGTGGACGTCGGTCCGGAGACTGACCACGTTCTTGCGGGCGGGGCGGGCATGCTGGATGAGTTTGTCGCGGTCGAGCCGGATGCCGTCGTTGTGCTGCTCGAAGTCGGGGCTGTAGTAGCGGTCCACGATCGTCGCGGGCTCATCGTCGCCGAAGGCCAACGGCGAGGTCGAGCAGCTCGTCCACCGACCACTGGTCGTACGCGTGGTTGCCGTACTTGGCCGCGATCAGCCGGCCGTCGCGGGCGATGAGGAAGTCGGCCGGCAGGCCGAGCCGGCCGCTCTGCGGCCGAGCGGCGGGGGGCGGCTGCTTGCGCCGCAGGATCGCGGCCAGGTCACGGGAGATCGCCCGGAGGGTCGGCCCCCACGCCCTCAGGTCGAGCAGGGCCCGTGGTCCGGACTCGACGCCGAACTCGGCGTACCGGCGCTTGTCGGGATCGGCGACGACGGCGAACGGAAGGTCAGCCGTGTGGGCACGCAACTCTTCGGCGGTGGAGTGGAACACGACCACTTCGCGGATGCCCGCTGCGGCGATCTCGTCGTGCCGGCGGACGACAGAGCGCAGGTGCAGGTTGCATACCGGGCAGCCGGCGAAGCGCCGGAACTGTAGATGTACCAGTCGGTCCGGGTCGGGAACCTCGGCCAGCACGCCGTCGGCCGTCGCGAACGTCGATGCCGCGATGACCTGCCCGGAAACCAGCCGCCGCCCCACTCGACGCTTCGCCATCGTCTCAACTCCTCGTTAGCGTACGTTGTACTCCTACAGAGTAGGCGTATCGCGTACGCTGTCAAGGCCATGCCCCGTCCTCGATCACTCACCCACGACCGCGTCGCCGCCGCCGCGCTCGCCGTCATCGACCGCTCCGGGCTTGCCGCGCTGTCGATGCGGACCGTCGCCGCCGAGCTGGGCATGGGCACGATGTCGCTGTACCGCTACGTCGAGGACCGCGAGCAGCTCGAACGACTGGTTGTCGACCTCGTGCTGAGCACCGTCGACCTCGCGCTGCCCGATGACGCGCCGTGGACGGAGCAGGTGACCCTGGTGGTGGACCGCATCCGCGGCGCGGTCAGCGCCCACCCGGCGGTCGTTCCCCTGTTTCTGACCCACCGCCACACCAGCGTCAGCGTCATGCGCTGCGGCGAGGCGTTGCTGCGCGTCCTGGCCGGCGCCGGCTTCACCGGCGCGAACCGGGTCATCGCCTTCCGCACCCTGCTCAGCTACCTGGTCGGGGCGCTCACCACCGAACACCTCGGACCGCTGTCCGGCCCCGGCACCGCGGTGCTGGCGCAACTGCCCCGCCCCGACTACCCGTACCTGGCCGAGACTGCCGGTGTCGCCCGCGACATCACCGCCGACGACGAGTTCCACGGCGGGCTCGCCGCCGTCCTGGGTGGACTCCACCAAGCCGCCGGTTACGCCGATCAGCCGGCGCAACGCTGAACCGATTTCCCCGCAACGCCCGTCAAGGGGTCCTGTTGGGGTGGTGGTTGGGATCGGGTGAGCTCGGCGATCGCCTCCTCCAAGAACCTGGGTAACGATGTAGGGGGCGCACGTCTCGCGACCCGCCAGGCAGGTTCGACCCGCGCCCAGAAATCGTTGAACTCGATGCTGTCGAAAAGGCGACAGCATCGACGATGGCGCCCTACCCCGGCACCGGAGTTCCACGTGCGGCGACCTCACGATCCAACTGCGAGGGCCCGACGATCACCAGTGTTCGGGCCGGCTTGTCGCTGGTTACGACAAAGCCGTGCGGACGGTCCCGGGGCACGAAGACGAAGCTGCCCGGGGTAGCCGTCCAATGGTCGTCATCGCAGAACACCTGCAGCTCGCCGTCGAGGAGATACAACATCTCGTCCGCGCCGGTGTGGATGTGCGCCGGCACGGAGAGCCCGGGCGGGCAGGTCGACTCCATGACGCCGAGTTGGCCGAACGTCTGGTCACCCGAGGCCTTGATGAGGAAGCGAGCACCCCGGAAGTCGTAGGCTTCACCCTCGTCAGCTGCGTACACATAGCCGCTCACCAGGTATCACCACCCATCTCGGTCCGCCCAGTATGGCCGCTCTCAGTGCCGCGAGATGATCGGTTCCTCATCCGGGAACGAGCGGACCGGCGGCGTGCCGCCCATGTGGACCGGGCGAGGGACCTTTCTCCGCTCCCCGAGCGAAGGAGTTCGCCGTGCCCGCAACCCCACGGGAGATCTACGAGCGTTACGTCTGGGCAGGGATGACCCAGAACGCCGACGCACTGGCCGAGATGTTCGCCGCGGACGGCGTCTTCGAGGCTCCGCTCATGCCGGCCGGCCGCGCCTTTTCCAGGCGCCTGGAGGGGCGCGAGGAGATCCGTAAGGGATTTGCGGCGTACTACCAGCGATCAGCGAACGTCGACCGCACGGTGAACGTGGACAAGACCCGGTACGTGCTGCACACCACCGCCGATCCCGACGTGTTCATCGCCGAGATCGACATCGCCTTCGACGGGCCCGGCGAGGCCACGACCATGTCGCTGGTGCAGATCTTCCGCATCCGCGACGCGAAGATCGCGCTGCTGCGCGACTACTTCGCACCCGAGGCGGTGGACTAAGGAAGGGCGGGCGGACCCGGCCGCGCCGGCGACAAGCGGTGCCGCCCGGGCCCCGGCTCCGTAGCCCGGCCGGTAACCGGGACCCCTGACAAAACGGGTGACACGCCATCAGTACGCGGTGCGGACTAGGCTGACACGGCGTCCCGCGTTCTGACCGGTGCCTGCGTGTGTCGTGGCACCGGCCGCGACGGGTAGCCACGATCATCGCACTGATCGGAGAAAGCCGCATGGACCAGGACGAGCGGGCGGATGACGGCACGAACGCGGTCGACGCCGACGAGTGGGACTCGATCGAGGACGAGGGTGTGCTCGACGCGTCAGACACGCTCGACGACGACGCCGTGTCGGACCCTCTCGACGTCGGCATAGAGCCGTCCGACCGGTGGGCCGGGGCCAACCGGTTCGGGACCACAGCTGCGGAGCAGGGCGCCGGGGAGTCCCTGGAGCAGCTTCTGGCCGAGGAGGAGCCCGACGTCGACCCGTATGCCGAGGACGCCGACGATGAGGACGAACTGACGCGGCGGGGCTATGAGGGCGAGCCGCGGGCCGGCCGGCTGATCGCCGACGACGAAGGGTTCGGCGAAGACCGGGAAGCCGATTCGGTGGCGCGCGACGCCGGGATCGACTCCGGTGGCGCGAGCGCCGAGGAAGCCGCGGTGCATCTGGTCGACGACCCCGACGGCCCCGGCGACGGTCCGCTGCGCTGACCCGTCGCCGGAGTTCACCGCACCCCGCGCGCACTGGGCTGTGGAGTTCGCGGTGCGGGCATACCGTTGGGGCCCATGGACGACGGTGACCTGCACGGGTTCGTGGAACAGTTCCGGCGCCTGACCGAGCTTGCGCACGAGCGGCTGCCGCCGCCGATCCATGCGCCTTCCGCGCTGGTGGACCGCCTCACCGACCACCTCGGTCACCCGGCCCGCGAGCTGCCGGTGATCACCGAGGCATACCCGGGGTACGAGCACGCCAACGTCCAGCTGGCTATCGACGCCTGGCGCGCCGAGCACGGCGAGGGGTCACTGCACGGCATTTCCGGACAGGGCCGCGAGCATCACAGCTTCACGGAGTTGCTGGTCGGTGGCGGGTATTTCAGCCTCGGCGCCGTCGACTACACCAGCGTTCCGGTCGGCGTCGACGCGGAGCAGAGCTGCGGCACCGACAGCGCCCGACCTCCGCGCGCGGTGATCTCGTCCACAACCGCGGCGAGGTGCACCTCGTCGCGGGCGGCGACCGTGACCGCCGCGCCGGCAGCCGCGAAGGCCTTGGCCGTGGCCGCGCCGATGCCACGGCTCGCGCCGGTGACGATCGCTACCCGGCCGGCGAGGGGCGTCGGGGTGGTGGGGTTCATGCAACGGCCTCCTTCGCGGGGACTGCCGCGGCCGGGTCAGGCCCAGCGGCGTTGTCGGCGGTACCGGGGCCGCAACACACCCCGGTACACCAGGCGCGCGGGCCCGGGCAGCTCGGCCAGCACCGCGTCGGCCAGCGGTGCAGGCGCGTCGTCGAGCAGCCAGGTGAGAAAGACCGGCCGTTTGGCAGGCTCGGTGAGACGGCGTTGTTCATGCAGGAGCGTCCGCCAGTCGGCTTCGGTGAGCGTGCGCTTGATGAGAGGCAGCGCCGAGCTCTCCTCGTGGCTCAGATGGCTCTCGGTGACGCCGCGAAGCTCGGCAGCGGCCGTGCGCAACCGGCCGGGGTCCCGGGCGGCGAGGGCCTCGTCGACGGCTGCGAGCGCGGGCGGGATCAGCCGGTGCTCCTGCTCCATCGCGGCGAGGATCGCCAGGCACTCCGGCTGATCGCCGAGCCGCTCACGCAGCCGCGGCCACAGGTCGGTGTCCTCGGCCGTGTGATGCACGTGCAGGTGGGTCTTGAACAGGTCCCAGCCACGGGCGACAGCTGCGCGCACGTCGGGGTCGGCGAGGTCGAGGGATGCCGCCCGGTCCAGACGGCCCAGGTCCCGGCGCAGCGCGGCATGGATCGCGTGCATCATTGTCACGTCCGCCGGTCGTTCTGCCGCCATCGGGGCACCCTTCGGGCCGTTTGTGGCCCGCACGGCCTCATCCGGAGGGCTGGGCCGGAGGGTTCTGGAGTGGTCCGATGTGGACGCTGGCGAGGAGCCAGCGGTCCGCGGGGTGCACGGCGACGAGCGTGAGCCGGAATCGCCCGGAGTTGTCGCGCCCCTGGAAGCTCGTCTCCTGGACCTGCACCGCCACTACGACCGCTGCGGTGCCGTGGTCGTGCACCTGCGGATCGTCCACCGCGAAGGCGCGGTTTTCCAGGCCGCCCCGGAAGCGGCCGAGCCATTGTTCCCGGGTCAGGACGAAGCCCAGAGGGCCCACGCCGACGAAGTCGTCGGCGAGGAGCCGGTCGAGGAGTCCGGCATCATTCTGTTGCTCGGCCGCGGCCCAGCGCTGCACCAGGTTGAGGACATCGGGTGCGTTCCCACCAGCGGTCATCCGGTACGCCTCCCTTGGTGGCCACCCTCGGTGACCTCGAAATCAGACCCCACCCAGCGGTGTCGGCGGCGGCTGTTACCGCACACGGTCGCCGCAAACTCTTCCCCGTGCCGCTAGGATTCGGCTTGGCGCCGGCTAGGAGGACTTTCTCAGACGCCCGCCCTTTTCACGGCCGCCTCGATGCCGTCCAGAAGGACGGTGAGCCCGGCGTCGAAGGTCTTCCTGGCCTCCTGCTCCAGGTAGGGCGCGGTCTCGGCCTCGGGCGGGGACGCCCCCTCGCTCTCCAGTCGGGTCACCATCGGAAACCGCTCGGCGAAGTCGGGCGCGACCTCGTGCAGCAGGACGGAACGGGCCCTGGGCACGAACAGCCGTTAGCTGGGGCGGGCCACGGCGGTGAACCTCACCGACGCGAGCTGGGTGGCCTGGGCCACGAGCCGGTCGCGGCTGTCCCAGATGTCGCACACCTCATCGACCAGCCCGCCGGGCGCGGACCGAGCGCCGTCGGGCCGCCGGTCGCCGCCGACGAGCCTGGTGCGCTGGCGCACCCGAAGCGGCCCGGGCGCGGGCACGCCGCGCACGTACACGGTCAGTTCCAGAGTCGGCACCCAGCCGGACGGGTGGATGGTGAATGTCGCGGGCAGGAGCGCGTCGGCGACGTAGAGCAGGCTCACCGGGTCCGGCGGCATGTCGTCGGCGAAACGCAACCAGGCCCGGACCTCGCCGCTGCCGTCCGGGTGCCCGTCCACGAACCCGAGGACGGCGGGATCGAGACGCAGCTCGACGGCGTCGAGCATGTCGATGCGGAAGCCGAAGCCGGGCGGCTGCGCCGAAACATGCACGCAGTCGGCCGGCGCGGGCAACGGGACCGGTGGCTCGCCGGACCAGTACGGCTCGGCGGCCGGGTCGAGCCGGCCCATGGTGAGCAGCGCCTCCAGGCAGGTCCCGCTGTCCTGCGCGAGCTGCGCGCGGACCTGGCTGACGGTGCGTCCGGTGCGTAGGCGGTCAATCGTCACGCGTGCCGGGCCCACCACTGTCGGGGCGAGAAAGTGGGCGCTGGCAGCGAGCGGGTGTGGATGGTCGACCTCGCCAAGGGCGGTGCCGGCCGTGCGGGCGAGCATTGCCAGCAGGTACCCACCGTTGGGGCGGCCACCGACCGTCCATTGGGCATCGACGTGCGCATCGAACGTCGATGCGTCCGCGCCCGCGACCACCGTCGTGGCATCCACGAATCCCGCCATCGGCGTCCTTTCCGACGAGCCGGCCCGCTGGCACGCCGCACCGCGGGAACGCGATCAGAATAGGTCAGCATACGAAGCGTCGTGGCCGGGCCCCAGCCGTCGGCGGGATGACACCACGCACCGGAACACGGCACACTGGGTGGCGCTTGTCGGACCGGACGCGACGGCGCGCCCGGCGGGAGGTCCGGTCGCAGCGCGGTAAGGAGGAAGCGTCTCGATGGACGGTGGCGACGGTAACCGCCGCGACCCCGGCTCCGCCACACGTCCCATCGTCTCGATCGCCGCGATCGTGTTCGGCGGCCTCGGCATCGCCTTCCAGCAGCTGTCCACCGGGCAGCCGCAGTCCGTGGGACGTTGGCTCATGCTGGCGGTCGGCTCGCTGATCGGCGGGGCGGTCGGGATCCTCGCCACCGGGCTGTTCGACCGCCTGCTCGCTTGGGCCACGACTGGATGGGAGCGGTTTCGCGAGCGCGCCCAGGCGAGGACCGTCCTACTGGCGGTGCTGGTCTGCTCGGCCACGGTCGGCGTCGGGTTCGCCACGCCGCCGGTGCTCGCGGGTGCCCACCGCTGGCTCAACGGCTGCCCGCACCCGACCGAGCTGCGGGTCCTCACCGCCCCGGACGGGGTCGACGGGTTCCGCCAGTTGGCTCGCGACTACGAGCAGTCGACCGCCGCGGCCAACCACGACTGCCCTGGGGTGAGCGTGTACGTGTACGCCGCCGCACCGGGTGCCGCCCGGACCGCGCTCGCGACCGGCTGGCCCATCGACGCGCTGCGTGACCTCGGGCCACGCCCGGACGTGTGGCTGCCGGACTCGAGCCTGGAGGTTGACGACGTCGCCTCCGACGCCAAGCGCTACGCCAACGTGCTGCCGGTCGCCGACAGCTGGCCGATGGCCTCCTCGCCAGTCGTGCTCGGCATGCCCGCCACGGCCGTACCCGAAGCGATGGCTACCGGCAGGCGCAACCTGAGCTGGACCCAGGTGCTTTCGCGCGTCGACGAACTCGGCTGGGGGCTGGTCCGACCGGATCCGACCGTGTCCGTGGTGGGCCAGCTCGCGACCACCGCGATGTACGTCAGCGCGGCGGGCGGTCCTGGCCGGATGCCCGACCCGGTCCGTGCCCGCGGCATCGAACAGCGCATCGAGCGGTCGCTCGACAAGGGAAGCTACCCGCTCGGCGACAGCGCCGCCCTCCTGTGCCGGCAGCGCCGCGGCGACGCGCCCCCGACCGCCATCGTCACCACGGAGCAGGCTCTGGTGCGCTTCAACCAGGGGTACCCCCTCGGCGGCGAATGCGGCATCGGGCAGCCGCCACCGTCTCCGGAAGCCCGGCTGCTCGCCTTCTATCCACCCGACACGCTCGGGCTCGACCACCCGTTCATCCGGTTCGGCTGGGGAGACCCGGCGGATCCGCAGACCGCCGCGGCGACCGCCTTCGGCCGGTGGCTGCGCAGCGGCCAGGGCAAGGAGGCCTTGCTGCGGATCGCGCTGCGCCCTACCGGTCCCTTTGAGATCACCGATCCGCTCACCGAGAACAACGGAGCGGCGCCGGGCGCGGCGTTCGTGCGTACCCCGCCACCGCGCGAGCTCCGGTCGCAGACGTCGGTCCGATACGACGCAGCCCGCCGCCCCGGGCGGGTCCTGCTCGCGGTGGACGCCTCCGGCTCGATGGGGGAACGCGCCGCCACCACCGGCACCCGGTTTGAGGTGGCCACCCGGGCGATCCAGCAGTCGCTGCGCCTGATGAGCGACCGCGATGAGTTCGGGCTGTGGGTGTTTCCGGCCGACGCGGAGGGCCGCGGCACCCGGCAACTGGTGCCCATCGGCCGCGGCGACGCGACCGCCGACGGCTTACCGCGCCGGGAGGCGGCCGTGGCCGCGCTGGGCCGCGTCACGCCGGCGGGCGGCACCCCGCTTCACCGCACCATCGTCGACGGCGTACGGGCGGTCGGCCCGACCGGTGAGGACCGTGTGACGGCGCTCGTGGTCGTGACCGACGGCGAAGACACCAGCAGCGGCCTGACGCCTGCCCAGGTCACCGCCGCCGTCCGGGACAAGCAGGTACGCGTGCTGGTGATCGCGGTCGGCGAGGCACACTGCTCGGCCCAGGCGCTCACCGACGTCACGGCCGGCACCGGCGGCGCGTGCTATGAAACCGGCCTCGACAGCGTCGACGACGTCCTGGTCGAGCTGTTCAGTGCGCTCTGGAAAGGTGGTGGCGCCAGTGGCTGACCGGCGCATGGCCGTGGTCCGCGACTGGCTGAGCGCGGCGCGGAAGTGGGCCCGGGACCGGCCCGGCCGCGTGGGCTTCGCCGCCGGCGTCGGTGCCGGCGTCGTGGCGAGCACCCTGTTCGCCACGTACGTGCTCCCGATTCTGGCGACCGGCCACGACCTCGAACCCGGCACCCTGGTGGTCCTGAGCGGGCGCGACGACAGCGCCGGCGGCCAGCGCCGCGAACTGATCAACCAGTGGAACTCGATGCACCCGCGCAACCAGGCCCGCATCGAGGAGCTGTCCGGGATCGCCGACGCCCAGCGCAGCGAGATGGGTGGCCGAGTTCGCCGCGCGCCGTTACATCCGCCCGCTCGACGAGACCGGCCTGGATACCAGCGGTTTCCTCAGCGGCCCACTGGCCACGTGCCGGCACAGCGGCGAACTCTGGGCGCTTCCCTTCAACACCGACGCCGGCCTGTTGTTCTACCGCACAGACCTGGTCGCGACACCACCGTCCAGCTGGGCGCAGCTCACCGGCGACGTCGAGCGGGTGTTCGCCGCCCGGGAGCGTGACCAGCGGCTGGTTGCCGGATACGCCGGGCAGCTGGCCGGCTACGAGGGCCTGACCGTCAACGGGCTGGAGGCGATCTGGGCGGCGGGCGGTGACGTCGTCGACTCCAGCGGGCGGGTCGTGGTCGACTCCCCGCAGGTGCGGACGGCGCTCGTACGCATGGCCAACGGGCTGGCGCCGGCCGACCCGCAGATCGTGATGCGGCAGTCGGTGAGCTTCGACGAGACGTCGAGTACGCAGGCCTTCCGGGACGGGAAGGTGGCGTTCATGCGTAACTGGCCGGTGGCGTACCGGACACTCGACCAGTCGAGGGGCGGCGATCCGGCGGCCCGGTTGCCGTTCGCCGTTGCCAAGCTGCCGGGCCCGAGCGTCCTGGGTGGGCAGGACCTGGCGGTCGCCCGCAACACCGGCAAGCCCCGCGCGGCGCAGGCACTCGTCGAGTTCCTCACCAGTGAACGTAGCCAGCAGATCCTCTTCGAGCGGGGCGGCTTCGCCGCCACTCGGGAGCTTGTGTACCGGGACTCGGCGGTGGTGGACGGGTACCGGTATGCGCCGATCCTGCTCACAGCGATCCGCCAGGCCCGTCCGCGCCCGGTGACCGCGCACTACGCCCAGTTCAGCAAGGTGTTCCAGCGGCTGGTCCAGCAGGCCCTGGAAAACGGCGGCGAACTGCCGCCGGACGCCCGCGACCGGCTCGCGGACGCACTCAAGGGGTACCAGCGGTAGCCGGTGCGTGTCATGACGCCCGTAGCCGGAGAAGTCCGCGGCCGGCGTCGGCGGCGCGCACCGTCCATTCCGGCGGCCAGGTTCGCTCGTAGCTGCCGGTAAGGTCGGCCACGGCGGCCCGGTCCAGATTCGCCGGAACACCGAAGGTGACAGTGTCGAAGCGGACCCCGTCGTGGAAGGTCGCCCAGGCAAAAGACGCCTCCTGCGTGAACGTCGTACGCAGGAAGTCGGCGTACCCGCGGAAGGCCACGCCCTGCAGCGAGCAGCCGCCGTGGAACCGGGTGGCGCCGAACACCGCGGGTCCCCCGAACGTCGCCGTCTCGAACGAGCACTCCTGGCGGAAAACGGCCTCGGCGAACGACGCCGCGCGGCTGAACACCGCTCTGGCAAAAACGACACCTACATGGAACGTCGCCTCGGTGAAATCCGTCCGGCGCGTGAAGCTCGCCCCGTCGAAATGAGCCCGGCCGTGCAGCGCCGCCCCGACGAACTGGACGGCCCGGTGAAACGTCGCCTCCTCGAACCGGGCCGCACCGTGAAAGGTCGCTCGGTCGAAGTGCGCGCGGTCGTGGAAGGCGGCCCGGTCGAAGCGGGTCACGCCGTAGAACGTCGCCCCGGCGAATCCCGCACCGCGCACCTGTACGCCATGGAAGTCGAGGTCGACGAGGGTCGCGCCGGTGAGGTCGAGGGCGATCGCGGGCCAGAAGTCGAGCCGGCTGTCCGCCTCCTCGGGGCTGGCCGTCCCGTCCTCCGCCGCGCGCAGGTGAGTGGCGAGGATCCGCTGGGCCGTGACGCGCACCTCCCGCTCCTCGCGCCGCGTGTCCTCGCCATCGGCTCCGGGCAGCTCGTACGGCATCCGCAGGTACGCGCAGAGCACGTTCACCACGGTCTGGCGGTGTTCGGGGTTGCTCTGCGCCAACCGTTCCAGCGCGTACAGGCCGGCCAACCGCACCGGCGCCTTGACACTACCGAGCTGGTCCGCCGCCGTGGCGTACAGCTCGGTGACGCGACGTTCGGCCGCGTCCAGACGCGCGTCGGAGGCGGTCCGCTCCTGGTGCGCCTGCGTCGCCTCGTCGACCTTCCGCCGGTGTTCCTGCGCGGCCTCCGCCAGTCGATTGGCCGCCTCGGCCAGCCCGTTGGCGGCTTCGGCGACGCGCTGACGCCGGTACGCCATCACCAGAGCGACCACGGCGCCGAGCCCGCCGGTGATCGCGAACGTCAGCTTCAGCAGGTCGAAAAGGTCGGCAATGGTGAGCTGCCGCTTCTGCTCGACACCGGGCAGCCCGAGGGCGAGAAACGCAGCCCCGGTGATCACGATCAGCAACGCGACCGCACCGCCCACCGTCCACAGCAGGGCCGCCCGGATAGGGACCAGCAGCAGTCCCCGCTCCGCCTCGCGGTCGACATCGGTCATGGCACACCGGTATAGCAGTCTCGCGGGCGCGGCGGAGACCCGAGGTGCAAGACGGGCGCGCCCGGTCATCGCCACCGGGTGACGAGGAAAGCCGTCAGATAGCCCAGGGCGTTGGTGGCCCAGTGCAGGGCGATCGGCGCCAGCAGACTGCCGCTGCGCCGCCGGACCTCGCACAGGACCACCCCGGCCAGCGCCGTCGCGATGACCGCCGCGGTGACGACCACAGCCGAGTGCGTCCGGAACACCCGGCCCGCGACGGGATTCAGCTCGGGCAGGTCACGGGCGGGCAGCACGTGCCACAAGCCGAACAGCGAGCAGGAGACCGCGGTGGCCCAGGTGATGCCGTACGCGTCGCTCACCAGCCCGTACAGCACGCCGCGGAAGGCGACCTCCTCGAGCATCACCGTGCCGAGCGGAATGCGTACCAGCGTCTGATAGGCAGCCGCGCCCACCCCGGCGTGCTCGACCCGCCGGTCCAGGAACACCCGCCGAGTGGCCGGCAGCAGCGCACCGGCGAGGTAGCCGACCGCCACCAGCGTCGCCAGGGCCAGTCCCCACCGGGCGCCACGTGCGAGTTCGTCGCGTCCGAGCCCGGCATCGGCCCAGGTCAGGCCCGTCAGGCGGAACACGGCCAGCAACAGCGCCGTGGTGACCAGCGACATCGGCAGGTAGGCCGACCGGGCGAGCCGATTGTTCAGCAGGTTGACCACGACCAACACGGCCACGGCCGCCGCCAGCCCGACGGGTGGGGTGAACGTCATGACCATCTACACGCTCTCCGGAAGCTTGTATCGGTCGGCCGATGAGTTTTCGTCCGCCGCGCGGTCTCTATTGGTGACAGCACCAATACTCGAACACGCCCGGTGCCGGGCGTGCGAGGAGGAAACATGAAGCGACCCAGTCTGAACAGCATCCTGCTCGCCAGCACTGACCCCGAGCGGCTGCGCGCCTGGTACGTCGCCGCGCTGGACCCCGAGGAGAACACGGACGTCGGCGGTTACCGGATCCTCAAGTTCGGCGAGGTCTACGTCCTGATCGACAGTCGCGAAGATGTCTCGGACAAGAACCCCGAGCCCGGCCGGGTGATCCTCAACTTCGACGTGGACGACGCGCGTGCCGTCGTCGCACGCCTCAACGGCGTGGGTGTGTCGTGGTTGGCGGAGCTCGAAGACCGCGACGGCGGCCTGTTCGCCACTGCGATCGACCCGGACGGCAACTACGTCCAGGTGATCCAGCTCAGCGAAGAGCAGCGTGCGGGCATGGAGCAGAAGTAACCGACGGAAGGTGGAGAGGCAATCATGTTTGGTATGACGAAGGCGTTCAGCGGCTTCTCGGTGGACGACATCCCAGCCGCGAAGAAGTTCTACGGCGAGACGCTCGGCCTCAAGGTGTCCGAGGAGCACGGCATGCTGACCCTGCACATCGCCGGCGACCGCGACATCCTGGTCTACCCCAAAGCCGACCACACGCCGGCCACCTACACGATCCTCAACTTTCCGGTCGACGACATCGACAAGGCCGTCGACGAACTGACCCAGCGAGGAGTGCACTTCGAGCGCTACGACAACATCGGGACGGATGAGAAGGGCATCGCGCGCGGCGGTGGCCCGCTGATCGCGTGGTTCACCGACCCTGCCGGCAACGTGCTGTCCGTAATCCAGGAAGGGTAGGCGCCAGGCGGCGAAGGAGATCGGGGTACGCCACCTGGCCGGGAAGTGCCGTTGCCACATGCGCATGACGGCCGATGTCTCACCCCCGGGCGCCCGGTGACTCTGGGCTGGAGTCCGATACCGGGCCCGGCGAGAGGTGAGGTACCCGATGAACGCGGAGACCGGCACGCGCGGTCAGCTGTACGCCTCGGCGACCAGCGCGCCGGTCGATCCGCACGATCGCTGGAACTACCAGGCCCGGGGTGAAGACGCCGGCACAGCGGCTGGACCGCTGCTACGCCGAGCTTCTCCAGGAGGTGCGGGTCGCCCAGACCGGCGTGCAACTGCTTCTCGCGTGCCTGCTGACGCTGGCGTTCACCCCACGGTTCCCTGAGCTCACCGGGTTCCAACGGCACGTGTACGTGGTGAGTCTCGTTCTCGGTGCCGCCGCGGCGGCGCTGCTGATCGCCCCTGCCGCGTTCCACCGGTTGCTGTTCGCCCGGCGTCTCAAGCACCGCGTCGTCACCGCGGCAGGCCGACTTCTGCTCTGCGGTCTGTTTCTGCTGCTGCTTTCGCTCGGGGCGGCCATGCTGTTGATTCTCGACGTGGTGGTCGGCGGGCGCCTCGCGATGGGGCTGACCGCCGGTACCGTGGTGTGGTTTGTTCTGTGGTGGTTCGCGGTGCCGATGTGCGGCCGCGGCCTGGGCGGCCGCCGGTTCACCGCCGTTACGCCACCGCGCTCGCACCGCATGCGCTAGGCCGACTCCCGGCGGCCGACCTCCCGGGCGATATCCGTGCGCGAGTGCAGGTCCAGCTTGGACAGGATGTGCGATACGTGGCTCTGCACCGTCCGTCGGGACAGGAAGAGCTGGGTTGCGATCTGCGGGTTGGACAGGCCGCGTGCCACCAGGCCGGCGATCTTGACCTCGGTGGGCGTAAGGCTCTCCCATCCGTGCGTGGCCCGCCGGTGCCGGACGTGCGGGCCACGCCGGATACCGAACGTGCGGAAGCGGGCCTGGACGCGCGCCAGGTCCCAGCCAGCGCCCAGCGCGGTGTAGCGCTCAAACGCCTCCGTGAACTGGGCGCGCGCCCCCGCCGCGTCGCCGCCCTCGGCAAGGATGATGGCCGCCGCCTCCAGTGCCTGTGCCCGGGGCAGCACCCGGCTGGCGGCGGCGTAGCGCGCCCCGGCTTCTATCAACGTGATCGGGTCGGCGTCGAGCAGGCCGTGGCAGTGCAGCGCGGTCGCCGCACGGTGTGGCACGGTCGAATCCCGCGCCAAGGCGTCGGCACGAGCGGTGAGGGCCACCGCGGCGGCACGGTCATGGACAGTTACCGCGAGCCGGACGCCGTCGGCCAGAAGGTCACCGACCTCCTCCAGCTCTTCGGCGGTCTCGGACAGCCCTTCGGTCAGCGCGGCGACGGCGGCGGCCGGGGCGCCTGCCTGCTCCAGGTCCAGGCTACGCGCCAGGGCCAGCGAGCCGATCAGCCGACTGCCGATGCGGGCAGCGTACGGCCCGGCGCCCGACAGGACCCGGCGAGCACCGGCATCGCCACGGTGCAGCCGGATCGTAGCCGCGATACCCCGGTCGCTGCACTCGACGACCGGGTCCTTGCACGGACCGGCGAGCGGATCGGCCAGCTCGACCTCGGCCAGCGCGTCATCCCAGCGCCCCACATCGAAGAGCAGCTCCCCCAGGACGCTTCGCGCCTGGGCGATACGCAGGACGTTGCCGGCTTGCTCGGCGCGCTGGCCCACCTCCTGCGCCGCCTGGATCGCTGCGTCGTAGCGGTCCAGGTCGCCCAGTGCGACCGCGTAGTTGATCTGCACCATCAACCGGAGGTCGGCCAGCGCCGGATCCCCTTCGGTCACGGCCAGGGCACGCTCGAAGAGGGGCAGCGCTTCGTCGAGCTCGCCGAGCATCGCGTGCGCGATGGTGAGCACGCCGAGCGCCCAGCCGGTGGCCCAACGGTCGCCGGCCGCGGTCGCCTCGTCCAGAGCCGACGCGGCGACCCGGCGGGCAGTGTCGACCCTGCCCCGGCTGCGGTGGGTGCGCGCGGTGAGGACGAGGAGCCGCGCCCGTTGCCGGGGTTGTATGCCGGGCGTGCCGAGCGCCCGGTCGAGGGCCACCAGAGACTCCTCGGACCGCCCCTCCATCGCCCGGCACTGGGTCAGGGTCCAGTGCAGGTCGACAAGGAGATCCGGCCGGGTCACGTGCTCGAGTGTCGCGCTCGCCACCTGGGCGGCGGCCGTCGCGTCGCCCGCGCGGTAGAGCGCGTCGGCCAGCCGGCACGCCAACAGGTCGTGCGGCGCCGCACCGGGAGGTGCCGCCGCCACCGCGGCGCGCAGTAGCGGGATCGCCGCCCGAGGCGCCTGACCGACGAGCTGGTGAGCGGCGTCGACCAGCCAGTCCAGGATCCACCCGTCCACCAAGCCGGGCCCGGCGGCCTCCGCACCGGCCTCGCCACCGTCGAACACGGGCAGCAGCTGCCTAGCCACCCGCTCGGCTGGCGCGCCGGCCAGTGCGAGCGCTCGGCCGGCGTCCCGATGCCACGCGGCCCGCACGGAAGCCGGCAGCTCCTGGTAGAGCGCAGCGCGGATCATCGGGTGCCGGAACGCCAGCCCCGAGCCACCGTCACGCAGCACGCCGGCCACGATGGCCTCATCCAACAGGGGCAGCAGGTCGTTGACCCGCTGGCCCGAGACGGCCACCAGGTCGGACACCGGAAACTCCGCGCCGAGCAGTGCCGCGGCCCGCAACAGGTCACGCACGGGCCCGGATAGGAACGCGAGCCGATCGGCGATCGCCGCGGCCAGCGAGCCGGGCGGCCGGGCGGCGGTCACTTCGGCCTGCCCGTCCTCGACGGCGATCGTGCCGGCCCGGGTCAGGGCGTCGAGCAGCTCGGTGAGGTAGAGGGGGTTGCCCCCGGCACCGCGCGCCAACCTCAGCAGGCGGGCACCGGGAGCACTCCCCACCGCGCGCGTGACGAGCTGGATGGTGTCGGACTCGGACAGGGCTGTCAGCCGGAGCACGCCGGCGGGTTCGACGGCGCGGCGCAGCGTGACGAGGTCGGTGCGGCGGGGCACCGGCCGGCTCACACCGACAAGCAGCAGGGGAAGCTGGTGTACCGAGCGGGCCAGCTGGCGCCACGTCATCACGGTCGCCGGATCAGCCCACTGCAGATCATCGACGACCAGCATGACCGGCGCAGCCGCGCACACCTCGTCCACCAGGGCGAGGACCTGCTCGGCGGCTGCGGCAACGTGGTCGACCCGGTTGCCCAGGGCTCCGTCGCCGCGCAGCATCTGCATGATCGCGGCGTGTCGCGCACCGGCGTCCGGAATCCCGGCGTTCACCGCGTCGAGCAGCGGCAGGAGCGGAAAGGCCTGGCTCAGCTCGTCGCCCGCGCCCCACAGCACGTGGCAGCCGACCGCCTCGGCATGAGCGGCGGCGACGCGCACCAGCGAGGACTTTCCGATGCCCGGCTCGCCCTCGACGAGCACGACCCGGCCCCGGCCGGCCGCTACCGCGTCCACCCAGCCGCGAAAGCTGTCCAGTTGGCGCTGCCGGCCGACGAGGGAACTCAGGAGAACCGCTTCGGCCACGGCGCCGAGTCTAATTCAGGCGTAGCGGCAAGTAAACCGTCAGTTCATTTATCGTCCATATTCGTGCAACGAATGAATAGCAACAGAAATTGACGGCGACCGCTCGCCGTCAATGGTTTGTCTCGTTTTCACCGAGCGGTCTCCGCCCGTCACCGTGCGGCTGGGATCGTCACAAAATACCTGGCCAGGTACCGGACGTAGGCACCGACCACGCGGGAGCATCCGAATGCGTATCAGGCAACTGGCAAACACCATTGTGCTGGCGGTCACCGTAATGGCCGCGCTATTGACGGCGGCACCGGTCGCCGGTCCCGATGTCTACCACGACATGCAAATCAACGCGGCGAACCAGGCCACCACCGACGTGCGGCCCGCTGTCTACCACGACATGTAACGCACCTTCTGCGCCGTACCGGAGGCCGGGCGCCGGTCATCCCAGACTGCCGCCCGGCACCACCGCGAAACATCCGCCAGGTGGCGGACATCCGTCAACCGTCGACGCTCGGAGCCACTCCGCCGCCGGCCACCCGCGTGTGCGTTCGCCACCACGACGCCTCCCGGAGTTGCCCCGCCTCAGGTCGCCCAGGGCGTACGCGCGTCGCCGGTCGCCGCCGGCTGGGGCCGCGTCGGGTACCGGACCGCCAGCTCCGGCTCCGGGCCGGCGCTCGACCGGAACAGGTCCAGCCCGTCGGCACCCACCGGACGATCCTGCGCCATCTCCGCCTCGAAGGCGTCCCCCGCGGGTCGTGGCCAGCGCCGCCAGCGCCCGACGCTGGCTACCGCGACCAGCAGCAGCGTTCCCAGCAGCAGCGTCGTTCCGGTCCGTATCGGGGTCGTCGGGTCGGTGTGGCGGCCGGCCACGGACAGGCGGTGTCCCAACGTGTCCAGCAGCCGGTCGGGCGCGACCAGCAGCAGGGCATAGCTGGACACGTACACGACTCCAGCCAGCACGGCACCCAGCGGGGAGAACCGCAGCGTAGCGATCAGCCCGAGGAGCAGCCCGGCCGCTGCCAGGAACTGCAACGGCCGGACGAAGTCGCCGGTGTGGAAAGCGCCGCTGCTCTGCGCATGGGCGAACGCCTCGGCGGACCGGTCCTGGCCGAAGGCGAGCAGGATCCAGGCCAGTGGGGCGATGACGATCGCGGCGATCGCCGTTCCGACGTGTCGCATAGCGGGCACCGTACTGGTTGGTCGTCGACGGATACCCGGGTACGGCACGCCGCTGACCTCGTTCTTGCGGATAGTGCTGATGCCGGCCCCCGGGTGTGACACGCGAGGGCTCCGCGACGCTTTCCGATAACTTCGGCCTGCCGCCGGCTCAGGAGCGCCGCCGCGGCCGCGCTAGTTGCGAGGGCAACGACACGGCGGAGGCGCTGGAGCGGGGTTTCACCGCGGGCGGTTGAGTTCCGGCATTCGTGGGCGGTCGCGTGGTCTTCGTGAGCGCGGCCGGCAACGGAACCGGCGTCCGCCGCTGGGAGGGTCTGGACAAGGTCGGCCACCTTTCGGCCGGAGGTGAGATCGTGAAGCCCGTGCGGCTAGGCGGGCCGGACCACGATCCGCCGGGCGGCCGCGACGATGAGAGTGATCAGCAAGGCGCTAATGACCTGCACCGCGATCGCGGCGAGGATCTCGGCCATCGGTCCTCCTCGAGTAGCCGTTCGTGGGTGGACCATAGGACACCCGCGTGACGTCGAGATGGACGTGAGCGAAGACAGCGGTAACGCCGCGTTAACGAATCCGCCGGATCGCCGCACCGAGCCCTGCTCCGGAGGCGGCAGCGCCGAGCACGATGCTCCACGCCACCGGGCCCAACGGGCGCGATCCGAAGAACCCGCTCACCACAGGCGTCTGAACCGCAACGGCCAACGCGACGGCGGACAATGCGACGGCACCGAGCACGAGCCCGTCGCCGCGCGACGCGAGCGCCGTTTGCGCCAACTGGGTATAGGCGAGAGCACCGAGTGCGACCGTACCGGCCCGGTCGCGGCTACCCGTCACGCGAGCCGCCAGCCAACCGCCGTATGCCGCGGTCGCCGTCGCCACCGCTCGGCGGATGACGTCGTCGGTAAGTGCGGCGCCCAGCGAGGCATCCGGCCCTTCGACCAGCAGGGACTCGGATGTGACGTGGCGCGGCCGACGGGCCGCGATGGTCAGCGCCGGCAGCAGATCGGTGACCAGATTGATCAGCAGGAGCTGTCGGGCGTTGAGGGTCGGCCTGGCCGACAGCAGCGAGCTGCCCACGGTGAACGCCATTTCGCCCAGATTCCCGCCCAGGAGCAGCGCGACCGCGTCGCGGACGGCCATCCACAGGGCCCGTCCCTCGATGACAGCGTGCACGATGGTCTCGAGCCGGTCGTCCATGACGACCACGTCGGCCGCTTCCCGGGCGGCGGTGGTTCCCCGGTCACCCAGCGCAATCCCGACGTCGGCGAGCCTGATCGCGGGCGCGTCGTTCGCGCCGTCGCCGGTGACGGCGACCACGCGGCCGGCTCGGCGCAGTGCCGCGACGATGGCGACCTTGTGCGTCGGGCTCACCCTGGCGAACACAGACGCGTTGGCGACCCGTGCGTCGATCTCGACCTCGTCGGCGCCATCGAGATCCGGCCCGGTGATCACGCCGCGGGCATCGAGGATGCCCAGTTCGGCGGCGATTGACTCCGCTGTGCTCGGATGGTCTCCGGTGAGCATGACCACGTCCACGCCGGCCCGGCGCAGTTCGGTGACGGCCTGGGCAGCCGCCGGGCGAACCGGGTCGGCGAGCGCGAGCAGGCCGAGGAACTCCAGTCGCTCGACGCGCTCGTCGGCCAGGCTCCGGCGTCCGGATGCGGCGCGTTCGGCGACCGCGAGCACCCGCCAGCCATGCCGCGCCAGCCGGTCCACCTCCGAGTCGATCTCCTTGCGGTCGGCGTCGGTCAACGGGGCGTCGGCGCCCCCGCGCCGCCATGCGACACACCGGGGAAGCACGATCTCCGGTGCCCCTTTCACGCTGATCAGGTGGCGGCCGGGCGTCCGGCCGAGGACGGCGTGGAAGCCGCGCCCCGGCTCGAATGGAAGCTCACGCAGTGCGCGCCAACGCGGCGCCCCCTCGGCCGTCGTGATGCGGGTGTCCCCGCCACCCCCGGCGACCGCGCGGTCGGTGGGGTGTGGCAGGACCTGGTCATCGTTCGGGGGTGGCGTGGCGCGCAACGCGGCCGCGAGGACCAGACGCCGCGCGGGGGCTAGCTGCTCCACCGGCTCCGCGGTATGGCCGTCGGAGACCAGCCGCAGCCGGATACGCCCCTCCGTCAGCGTCCCCGTCTTGTCGAAACAGATCATGTTGACCCGCGCCAGCGCCTCCAACGCGTTGGGCTGACGGACCAGGACATTTCGGGCGGCGAGGCGCCGCGCAGCGGCGAGTTGCGCCACGGTGGCGACGAAGGGCAGGCCTTCCGGGATCGCCGCGACCGCGAGCGCCACCGACGCGCTCGCCGTCTCCCGCGTGCGGCCGCGAAGCATGCCGGTGCCAAGCAGCGCCGCCGCCGCGCCAGCCGCCACCGGAATTGATCTCGCGGTCATCCGCCGCAGTCTGGCCTCCACCCCGCCGGTCGGCTCTCTGTCCAGCGCGGCGCGCCCGCTGCGCCCGGCCTCGGTGGATCGACCGGTGGCGACGACCACGGCGGTGGCGGTACCGGCCGCCACCGTTGTCCCGGCGTACACGATGCTGGTGCGGTCGGCCACGGCGGGCGCCAGGCACGCGGCGACGCTCTTGCCTACCGGCAGTGACTCGCCGGTCAGGCTAGACTCGTCCATCTCCAGACCCGTGCAGGCGATCAGGCGGCAGTCCGCCGGCACCGCATCCCCCGGCTCGAGCGCGATGACGTCGCCCGCCACCAGGTCGTCGGCTGCCGCGAGCCGGACGCCACCGCCCCGGCGCAGCCGGACCCGCAACGCCCCCGCGGCGAGTAGGCGGCTCAACACTCGATCGGCGCTCACTCGCTGTGCGCCGCCGAGCAGCGCGTTCGCGGCGAGGACGGAAAGGACGAGGATCGCGTCCGTGGTGGAGCCGGTCGCCGCGGACAAGCCGGCTCCAGCGGCGAGTGGCATGGTGAGTGGGTTGTCGAGTTCCTCTACGACCGCCGCGAGCAGCGGGCTGCCCCCGTCGGGCTCGTCGGCGGCGGCGCTTCGGCGGCGCCGCCGGTCCGCCTGCTCGTCGGACAACCCGGTATCCGACGTACCCAGCTCCTGGAGCACCTCCTCGACCTCGAGCGCGTGCCAGGGCGCGGCGTCGTCTGTGAGCGGCACCGGCCGGCGACCGACGCTCCGGGCGGACCATGCCCCCCGGGCGAGGGCTACCAGAGCCGCGGCCCCGACGGGCAGCGGCGCGGCCCGTGCGGTGCCGCGCCCGGGCGCGGCGAACCCGACCAGCGCGCTAGCCGCCGAGCCGAACACCGCCAACCGGGCGCTGCGCGAGCTGACCCGGCGGGCGAGGGTGGTCGCCTCGAGCACGAGCCAGGCGTTCTCCGCGCCCGGTCCGCACAGCAGGTGAGCGCCCCACGGTGGCCGGTGACCCTCGGTGAGCAGGCCGATCCCGCAATCGGCCGCGGCCAGCGCGGCGTCGTTACGGGAGGCCACGAGCGCAACTCCGTGCCCCTGCTCCTGCAGCGCGCGCACCGAGGCGGCGAGACGGGAGCCGCCCGCTGTCGTGTCCGCGCCAAGCCGTTGCGCCAGTTGCCGGCCGCCACCGGCGATGATCAGCCGACCGACCTTGCGGGCGGCGACGGCCAGCGCCTCGCCCATCGGAGCGAGGGCCGGCTGGACGGTCACCACGGCGACGAGCCGGCCACCGGCCGCCAAGCCGAGCGCGTCGCGGCGGCGGAGGCGGGCGCGGCGCAGCCGGCTCGCAAGGTCGGGCGGGGCGGCGACCGGCAGCTGCGCAAGGGGAGCCAGGGTCCACTCGTCGCGGTGGACGGTCCGGCGCGGCTGCTCACCGTCGAACAGGCGCAGCGCCTGCGCCCGGGCTTGCGCCGGCTCGCCCTCGACGGCGAGAACGTCGGCAACGACGCTCCGACCGCTGGTTAGCGCGCTCGCGTCGAGGACCACGGCGTCAATGCGGTCCAGTCGACGCAGGGCTCCGTTGTCAAGCGTGACGACGCCGCGCTGGGCGAGGACGCGGCCGAGCGTCGCGGCGTACGCCTCACGACCGACGTGTGCGGCCCGGGGGGCGGCGATCATCGCCGCGCGGGCCGCCCGCCGTCCGCCGGTCGGCAGGATCACGGCCGCTGCGAGGACCGCGACCAGCCCGGCGCGCCGGACGTACCGTTCGATCGGGCCGTCCGGCAGCGGCCCAGGCCGCGGGGAGCCCGACAGTGGCGGCGCCTGAGCGGCCTCGCGGCCGGTCAGCAATGCCGGCATCAGTCGATCATTGGCCCCACGGCAGGCGCGCTCCTCGGCGAGGAGCGCTACCCGAAGCGCGGCGTCGGTCAGCGGGGCGAACGGCGCCTGAGCGGCCCCGTTGATCAGCGCGCTGCCCAACGCCCCGGCGGTCTCCGTCCGGCGCGCACCGAGGTGCGCCGCGAGCCGGCGTTGCAGGCCCGGAAAGAGGTCCGCGACCGCCGGCAACGCCGTCATCTCGATCGGTACCGGCGGAAGCCGCACCGCGCGGCCCGCCAGCGCCACACCGGCCGCGAGGACGTCTCCGGCCAGCGCCACACCGTGTCCGAGCATGCCGTCGATGTCTTTCGGCGGCCTCCGGTCGGGTTGGGCGGGGCGTTCCCGCTCCACGCGGTCGACCACCACGATCAGCTCGTCCGGCCGGACCCGGTCCGGATCGAACGCGACGATGACCCGGCTCAGCACGCCGTTCCAGGCGGCCCAGTGGACACCGTCGACCGCCTCCAACGCGTTCTCGAGACGGGCACCGCCGGTCGCATCCAGCGCGGGCGACACCGGGATGTGGGCGTGACCTCCGGAGGTCCACACACCAGCTCGGGGCGGGTAACCAGCGACCGGCGCCGGCGCGAGCAGACGTCGGCGGAGGCGAGCCAGTCCGGAGGCCACGTTGGGTTAAGCGGCGGTGTGTTCGGGCTCCTTCGCCGCCGAGGTCGTCTGGTCCGTGTCCATCCTGCCCGCCGGTTCCCGACCGCGGCCCGCGCCCCGGCGGCGGCCCGCCAGCCACACGCCGGCGCCGATCGCAGCGGCGACCGGCCAGTCGACGAGACCGAACGCCGCCAACGCGCCGAGCCCGCCGTAGTAGACGAGCTGATCGCGAGGCGGCATGTTGTCACGGACCGTATCAGTGGCCCGAAGCGCCCCGACCATGACGGTGCGCTGCGACGGGAGCCCGACATGCGGCCGCGGGACATGGGGCACGCGAACGTGCGGCAACGGTACGCGGGCGCCAGCAAACGGCAACGGCAGGCTGGACCGCCCGGTCTGCTCCGTGGCCGCGGCGCGCTCCTCCTCGGTTGGCGCCGCCGGTGCCGTGGGCACGTCACCCCGCTCGCGAGTCATCTTCCCGGCGCTTGTTGATTTCGGTGCTCCGCTCCGCGGCTGTGCCGCGGGTGACCGCTTCCGTGCGGCTCGGGCTCCCCGGTTTTCATCCTGATCTTGGCTAGCGGTCATTCCAACCACTCCCCCTGAGCCGGATTGGCGCTGTATTTCAGAGCTTTCGACAGGTCCCCTGATCAGTTCAGTGCGCCGCGACCGGCGGTGTCAACAGTATCGGCATGACAAGTTCATCCACGATGCAGCAACCCGACACCGGGTCCTCACTGGGCGCAAAACACCACATGCACCATGCGCGGCCGCGTGTCCGCTGCGAGCGGGAAACCTCGTACGGGGCCGCCGCGACCCGGAGTGAGAAACGTGTGGTGCGGGCACTACAGGGATGACGTCAGGACCTGGGAGAAAGATTGGCGGAGCACAGATGACGGAGCCGATCGGCACAGGCGGACTGGTTGACACCGAGACCGCCCTGCGACGCGAAGTCGACGTACTGACACAGCGGTTTCCCCAACTGGAACGCGACGAGCTCGAGCGCTACGTGCAAGAGACCTACGCGGAACTCAAGCGCGACGCCGAAGTCGAGGCGCATCTCTTCGCGTTGACGCGAGCGCGGGTAACCGAGAAGGCGGGCAACGGTTCTGCTCAGCAGCGCTTCGGGGCATCTCCGTCCCGGCGTGACACGGATGGAGATGCCCCGAGATCGACAGCCGCGGAGGAGATCCGCGCGTCACTGTTTCGCGGGCGTGGCCCCAACGGCGGCGCTTAGCCCGCAAGCCGCGAGCGTAGCAGCTGCTTTCCCTGGTCAGCGCCCTTACGGCTCTCGGCCTGAGCGCGCCGGAAGAACTCGGCCAGCTGGGAGTCGCCGTCGCGTTCGGCGTCCTGGATGTAGGTCTCCAGTCGAAGGGCGTTGCTCAGGCACGCCTCTGTGAACCAGATGATGTCGTAGTCCTTGTCCTTGGTGCCGGTCACCTGCCCGGTCTCGCTGCTGCTCGTTGTCACCGCTTCCTCCTGGAGTAACGAGATGTGACAGTCCTCGTACCCCCGCTGCTGCCGTCCATGCGATCTCGATCTCACCAGGTTGCCCGCGGATACCCGTTGTCCGACCTGGACGGCGCTTCGCCACCAGTGTCCCGCCATATGGATAAGATGAGATTATTTCGCGTTCGACACCACAACGGCCCTCAATGGGGTATATCCTCCCCGGCGTGGACCAACAGGATCACGACGACGTGGCGTCGTCGCCGTGCCGGCAGGCCGAGCCGCCGGCACGCTTCTTCAAAGCTCTGATCCAGATGTTGATCGGGACCGGTGCCGCTGTGGTGCTGACTATCCAGCTCATACGCGCGTTGGCCGGCGGCCAGACGATGCCGCAGGCGTACCACCAGGTGTTCGAGTTGATGGGCTTCGCACTCGCCCTCGCCGCCGCGGTGGAGCTGGCCTACGCGCTGCACACGCATGTCCCGAGCGAGGCGCTCGATCCGCTGATGCTCAGCCTGTCGGCAGCCCTGCTGCTCCAGTTGAGCGGTGTGAGCGTGTTCGACTTCTGGCAAGGGGTGGCGGCCGCGATGTACGTCGCCGCGCTCGGCGGGCTGTTCGTCATCCGGAAGCACCTGTCGCAGCCGCATCCATCGAGGGAGTGGACGATCAGCGACGGATGGCAACAGTTTCAACGGTGGCGCCAGCAGGGGCGTCAGGCTACTCGGCGCAACAACGGCCGGTCGCGGGCGAAAGAGGGCAAGCACGTGATCACTCGCGTTGCCGCCGGCACCGACGATGTCGCGCGCACGTCGACAGCCGATCTCGAGGGGGCGGGCCGCCGTGCGGCCAACGGTGTCTGACCAGCGCTCAGTTCGCCACCCATCGCCGAAACCGGAGCGTAGCTTGAGCCTCGGGGTAGTGCCGCGATGTGGCCATGGGACTCTCTGTCCACCGGGTGCTGGACACCTGGCATCGCCCGGCATGATCCGGGTCCCGGAGTATTTGCCGTTCCCTATCAGCGGCGGGAGGCGAGCGATGATTCTCTTGACCGGAGCGACCGGCACGGTCGGCAGCGAGGTGGTCAGACAGCTTGTCGGTCGGGGCGAACGGCCACGTGCGTTGCTGCGTGACCACCAGAAGGCGAGCCGACAACTCGGCGGGCAGGTGGATCCCGTCGTGGGTGATCTGGACCGGCCGGAGACGCTTCAGGCCGCGGTGACCGGCGTCGACCGGGTGTTCCTGCTGACCAGGCAGACCAGCGGTCAACTGGACCAGGAACGGAACCTGGTCGCGGCGGCCGTCCGGGCCGGCGTTCGCCACATCGTCAAACTGTCGGTGTTCCGCGCCGATGAAGACTCGCCGCTGCAGATCGCCCGACAACACCGGCAGGCGGAACGAGTGCTGACCGACTCGGGCCTCGCGTACACCATCCTTCGTCCGCCCTTCATCATGCAGAACCTGCTGGGCATGGTGCGCGGCGGGGCCATCTACACCGCGGCCGGAGACGGACGGGTAGCCATGATCGATGCCCGCGATGTCGCCGCTGTCGTGGTGGCCGCGCTGACCGGCCCCAACCATGCGGGCGAGATCTACACGCCGACCGGACCGGAGGCAGTCACCTTCGACGACGTGGCGACGATCCTGTCCCAACTGACCGGTAACCAGATCAACCATGTGCGAGTGCCACCGGACGCGGTGCGCAACTCCTTGCAGGCACTGGGTCTGCAGCCCTGGTTCGCGGACGACATGGCAAAGCTGCACACCATGCTGGCCGCCGGATACGAGGACGTCGTGACCGAAGACGTTCACGCCGCTACCGGGCAGCCACCCCGGACGCTTGCACAGTTCGCGCGTGACCACGCCCCCGCCTTTACCGGACGAGACGCGTCCTGAGCCCGCTTCACCGCTCCTGCAGGTACTCGTGAACAAGCTGGATCGCGACGGCGCCCTCCCCTGGTGCCGGCGTGTCGACCCGGCCGCCGGCTGCGCGGGAGTGCCGAGCCTGTCCATCTGAGTAGTCGCTGCTCAGGCCCGAAGGGTCGGTGGACTGAATCCTCGAACTCAGCGCACGGGTTCATCGCCGCTGCGCTGCCCGGCGCCCAGCCCGTCCGACGAACAGGAGCATCGTATGAAGTTCGGCCTCCACTACCTGCTGTCATGTTCGGAGTCCCAGTCCCCGTCGCAGCGCTACCGCGACACCATGGAGCAGGCGGTACGCGCCGAGGGACTAGGTTTTGAGTCGGTATGGCCGGTTGAGCAGCACTTCAACCAGGTTCAATCGGCATTGCCCTGCCCCACGCTGCTCCTCGCCGCGATAGCGTCCCGCACCGAGACCCTGCGGCTGGGAACGGCGATCGTGCAACTCCCGCTCGCGCACCCGATGCGCACCGCCGAGGAGATCGCGACTCTGGATGTGCTGAGCGGCGGCCGGGTCGAGTTCGGCGTCGGACGGGGATCGCAGGCCAAGCACTTCAGCGGCTTCGGCGTCCCGCTCGCCGAGAGCAGAGAACGGATGGTCGAAGCACTCGACTACATCCACGCCGCATTCACGCAAGATCGGTTCTCCTTTCACGGCCGCTTCTTCCACGCCGACGACGTCTGCCTCGTGCCGAAACCGGTCCAGCGGCCACACCCGCCGATCCGGGTCGCCGCCAACGGCCCGGACTCCTTCGAACTGGCGGGTCGGCGCGGATACCCGATCCTCGTCGCGACGCACATCAACCCTCTCCCGAAGCTGCGGGAACTCCTCCCGGTCTACCACGCGGCCCGAGCGGCGGCCGGGCATCCGCCCGCTGTCCCCGACGACCTGACGTTTCTCATGCCGTTCTACGTCGGCGGCTCCTCCGCCAGGGTCAGAAGCGACATGGAACCGGCCGTCAAACAGTTCGTACACGTGGCCTCGTCACTGCTGTCGTCCACCGCGGGAACCTGGGCCACACCCGCCGAAGCCGCGAGAATGAACGAGGTCCTGCAAAGGATTCGCGCCACCGACTTCGATGCGGTCAACGACAGGATGGGGATCTTCGACACACCCGACGGCTGCATCGACCGGCTCAAGCAGATCGAGCAGGAGTTCGGCCCAGGCCGGGTGATCAGCTGGTTCAACCTGTTCGGAGCGATCCCCCACCAGCGGGTTATGGAAAGCATGGAGCTGTTCTCGGCCAAGGTGCTCCCGCATTTCTGACTCGACGGATCCGGTGTATTCCCGTCGACCGGGCGGTGTCACGGAGCCGACCGGTAGGTCTTCGATAGACCCTCGATAGGCCGTGGATCTAGCGTCGCTGTCGGCGCACCGGGCACGGCGATGCGGGACCGGCCCGCTCGTCGCGGTGCGCCTTCCACGCCACGGGGAGAGGTACGAATGAGACTCCGAACACTCCTGCTCGGCGCGGCGGTCGCGGCGACCGCCGCCGTGAGCCTGCCGACACCGGCGTTCGCCTGGAGCGGAACGATCATCCCGTCCGAGACCGGCTCGGTGCGCTGTGACCGAGGCCGGATGTGCCTGTTCTACAACTCCAACCAGCAAGGTGCCAAGAAGTCGTTCGGCGGCAAGGTGCACAACTTCATCGACTACCGGTTCGAGGGACCGGGCGCAGGCTCCGGGCTCACGGTCAAGAACAACGCCGCGTCCATCACCAACGGCACGGACAACTGGGTCACGGTGTACTTCAACTCCAACTACGCCGGCAACCGGGACTGGGTCCACCCCTACTCCTACGGACGCCTCCGGTACACCTACAACAACAACGCGTCGTTCGACTACTCCCGCCCCAACTGACGGTCGCGGTGTCGGTGCCCCGCCCGGTACGGCCACGGCCGCAACCGGACGGGGCACGCCGCCGCTACGCCTCTCGCGACAAGGAATCACCATGCCGCGCATGTCCAAGCACCGCGGTCGGCTCGTTGCCGCCGCGTGCGCCCTGACCGCCGCGTTGGTCGTCACCGGCTGCTCAGACAGCGAACCGCAGCCACCCAGCGTCTCCAGCACCCCCCCGAGCTCCCAGGTGGCCGACCAGAAGCTGCCGTTGGAGGCGTACCTGCTGTCCGCTGACGAAAGCGGCCAGGTCCAGCAGGCATACCACGGGCTGATCACCGCGTGCATGCAACGCTTCGGGCGTACCTACAAGAGCGTGCAGCCGGAACAGAGTGGGCCGCGATCGCTGGTCGACCGCCGGTACGGTGTCACCGACGCGGACCTTGCGGCGCGGCACGGCTACCACCTGCCCGGCCCATCGGACGGAGACGCCGCCGGCCCGAACCTGACTCCGGACGACATTCTGGTGCTGGACGGCGCGGTCCGCGACATCGACGGCAAGCCGACGCTCGCGGTCGGCGCGCTGCGCGACCCCGCGGGCAAGCCGCTGCCCAAGGACGGATGCCGGGGCGAGAGCAACCGGACCCTCGGAAACCTCGACGTCACCGCCGCCGCGCGCGAGCTCAACACCAGGAGCTACGAGCTGTCCAAGCGGGACTCGCGGGTCAGGGCCGCGATGCGGGCCTGGTCGGCCTGCATGAGTGCCAGCCGGTACAACTATCCCGAGCCGCTGGCCGCCGTCGACGACCCCCGGTTCAGCGGTGACGCGCCGACACCCCTCGAGATCGCGGTCGCCGTCGCGGACGTCGCCTGTGAAGAACGCACCAACCCGGCTGGCACCTGGTTCGCGGTAGAGAGCGCGTACCAGAAGCGCCTCATAGCGGAACATCGTGACGCGCTGGAGCGGGTCCAGAAGGCGAAGCTGGCGCAGCTGAAGACGGTCGCTTCGGTCCTGCGCGGATAACGGGACATTCAGCGGATAACGGGACATTCAGCGGTGGCGGCTCACGCGGGAGAGCCGTTGGCGTGGACGGCGTGCAGGAGGAGGCGCACCTCGTCGGCCTCGGGCGCGCCGATGTCGGTGAACAGGGCGAGGGCGGGACGCCAGTGTGCCCGGGCGGCCTCGCCACGATCGAGGCGGTGCAGGGCGTGACCGAGGACGAGGTGGCTACGGGCCTCCTCCAGCCGGTAGCCCGTCCTGCGGTTGATCGCCAGAGCGCGTTGGGCATGGCTGACCGACCGCTCGGCCTGGTCGAGCCCGAGATGGACGGAGGCGAGCCGGGCAAGTGTGACGCCCTCGATCAGTTCGAGGCCCACGTCGCCGGCGATGGCGAGCGCGTCGTGGAGATGAGTGAGGGCCCGGTCATGCTCACCCAGGTGCTGGTAGATGGTGGCGAGGCCGACGAGGGAATCCGCCTCGCTGTTGGGCCGTCGGGTCTCCCGAGCTATCCGGAGCGCCTCCTGCTGACAGCGGACGGCCCGTTGGTGATCGCCGAGGCGGTCGTGGATGTCGCCGAGAATGTTCAGGGCCAGGCATTCGCCGCGCGGGTAACCGGTGTCCCGGCTGAGGGCCAACGCGGTGTTGACCAGCGGGAGGGCCTCGTCGTGACAACCGATGTCGTGCCGGATCACGGCGAGGCGGCAGACGGCATACGCCTCGTTGGCCCGGTTCCCGATCTCCTCTTCAAGGCTGAGGGCATGGGTGAGGTGCTCGAGAGCCAGATCGGTGTTCCCCAACAGATGGTGCAACTCCCCGAGGTTGGCCCGGACGATGCTCTCCGCGCCACCGGCGCCGACCTGCCGGTAGAGGGCCAGGGCCTGTTCGTTGTATTCGGTGGCCTGGCGTAGTCGGCCCAGCTCTCCGCAGACAGCACCGAGGTTGACGAGGGCGGCGGCCTGGCCGGCGAGCCGGTTGATCCGCTGCTCCAGAACCAGCGCCTCACCGTGACAGTCCATCGCCCGCATCAGTTGGCCGGACATCCGGTACGCGACACCGAGGTTGCCGAGGATCGTGGCCTGGCCCTCGATCCACCCGGTTCGCCGGGAGAGGCTCAGCGCCGGGTCGTAGCGGTCGATGGCCTGCGGGTGCCGGCCCAGGAGCAGGTCAAGCGACCCGAGGCTGAGCTGGGCGGCGGCCTCGCCCGGCACATCGCCGGCGGCCCGCGCCGCGGCCAGCCCGGCCTGGCCGATGCTGAGCCAGCCGACGGCGTCGACGCGCAGCTGGAAGTAGCCTCGCAGGGTGTCGGCGAGCAACCAGGCGGCGGGCAACGGTCCGTGCGCGGCGGCATGGCCGACGGCAGCGACCAGGTTGTGCCGTTCGGCGTCGAGCCACGCCGACGCCCGGGCATGGTCGTCGACGTCGGCCGGCCGCCGGCGAACATCGGTGGCCGGCAGTGGCAGGCGCACCATGTGCGGGTAGAGCTGCCGGGCAGCCGCGTCGGCGGTGTGCAGGTAGTAGTCGTACAGCCGCCGCACCGCCGCGTCCAGGTCAGGCCCGCTTTCCTCGGCGGTCGAGCGCTCGGCCGCGTAGAGGCGCAGCAGGTCGTGGAAGGCGAACCTACCGGCGGCATGCTGGTCGATCAGGTGCGCGGCCACGAGATGGTCGAGGAGCCGCCGCGCCTCCTCGTGAGTGCTGTCGGCCAGGACCGCGGCGGCTGCGGCGGTGACGTCCGGACCCGGTGCGAGCCCCAACAGTCGAAACAGTCGGCGGGCCGGCGGCGCGAGAGCGATGTAGGACACGCCGAACGCGGCGCGTACCGCGGCCGGACCGTCCCCGTCCACCTGCAACTTGGCCAGCCGGTTACCGGCCTCCAGCTCGCCGGCGTAGGCGGCGACGGTGTCGCGGGGACGGCCCGCCAGATTGGCCGCGGCGATACGCAACGCCAGCGGCAGGTGGGCGCACAACCGTGCGAGCTCGGCGACCGCGTCCGGCTCGGCGCGCACCCGGTCGGCGTCCACCAGACGGCCCAGGAGCGCCGTCGCCTCGTCAGGGTTGAGCACGTCAAGGGTGAGGCGCTTGGCGCCGTCGAGGGCGACCAGCCCGGTGAGCTGGTCGCGGCTGGTCACCATCACGAGGCAGCCGGAGGTCCCCGGCAACAACGGCCGGACCTGCTCGGCGCTGTGCGCATTGTCCAGCAGCACGAGCATCCGCTTGCCGGAGAGCAGGCTGCGGTACATCGCCGTCGCCTCGTCGACGTCGGTCGGCACCTTGTCGGCAGGCACGCCCAGCGCCCGGAGGAACCGGGCCAGCGCTTCGATCGGGCGCAGCGCCTCGCCGCCGCCATACCCCCGCAGATTCACGTAAAGCTGCCCGTCGGGGAACCGGTCGCGCACCGAATGCGCCCAGTGCACTGCCAGCGCCGTCTTACCCACGCCAGCCGTCCCCGCGATCATCGCGATCGCCGCCCGCGGGTAATGCCGGTTCTCACCGTCGGGGTCCGCCGCGGCCGGCAACATGGCATCCAGCGCGGACAGGTAACCTTCCCGACCGACGTATCCGACCACGTCCGGCGGCAGGTGGGCCGGAACGACGGCCGGCGCGGCGCCGCTATCCTGAGCGGGAACCGGCGTGGGCGCGTCGAGGCCCTGGTCCTCGCGCAGCATCGCCACCTCCAGCTGCCGCAGCTCCCGACCTGGATCCAGCCCCAACTCGCTGGTCAGCCGCTTCTCCGTCAGGCGGTAGACCTCCAACGCGTCGGCCTTGCGCCCACAGCGGTACAACGCCACCATCAGCTGCGCGACCAGCCGTTCCCGGAGCGGATGCGCGGCCACCACCCCGGACAGCTCGGCAATCAGGTCGGCGTGCCGGCCCACCCGAAGCTCCAGCTCGATACATTCCTCAAATACCGTGAGCCGACGCTCCTCCAGCCGCACCGCGTCGACCTCGAGGCCGCACACGCCGGTCAACGCCGCGCCGCGCCACAGGGCCAACGCTTCGCGCAACACCTCGACGGCGCGCTCGGGCCGACCCTGTGCCGCCGCCGACCGTGCCTCGGCCACCCGCATCTCGAACAGGCCCACGTCGACCCGCTCGGCCGGCACGGCAAGCTCGTACCCCGCCGGCCTCGTCACGATGACATCGCCCATCGAACGGCGCAGCGCCGAGATCGACGACTGCACCTGCTGGCGCACCGTCGCCGGTGGGTCCTCGCCCCAGACCGCGTCCGCCAGCTCGGTCCACGGCACGCGCCGGCCAGGTTCGAGCGCCAGCACAGCGAGCATCGTTCGCTGTCGCATCCCGCCCAGCTGGATCTGCCGCCCGTCCTGCCACACCTCGACCGGTCCTAGCAGCCGAAACTCCACCTGTCCAGCCCCCGTCCTCGCCCAACACAGCACGTCGGACGGCCAACGTGACCGCCCGACAACGGGCACCAGGAGCCGACCGGCCCGGCCAGCGTTCCCGGTAGGCGCAGGCCCCGCCGGGCCTGCCTGCTTGTCGGACGGTAGCCCGCCGCCGCAAGTACAACCGCAGAAGGGTCGGCCCCACCGACTCGGCGTCAGATCCGGCCGGCGAACTCGGCGACTCTGCGAGCCAGTGGGCCTCCGGCGCGTACCCATGTGAAGTGGTCCAGCGGCGTGCCTGCTTCGGCCGTCGTGTAGTGCACCCGCTCGACCGGTGCCATGGCCAGCATGCCGCACAGGTGGTCGAGGCTCGGCACCGGCGCGTAGCGGTCGCCGTCGACGCTGACGGCGAGCACGGGGTTACGCATTGCCGCGAGCGCCGGCTGCGGGTCGGTGCCGGCCAGGGACGGGTACCGGCCGCGCCGGGCACTGTACGCCCAGTCACGGATCACGCCGCGTGCCTGCCGGCCGCCGAACCCCCAGCCGGGCCACACGCCCCGCAGCGCCGCCACGGTCGCGATGCCCTGGGTATAGGCAAGGAGGGCGTAACTGGATGCGCCCGGATAGGTGCGCCAGTAGGGAAGCACGGTGGCGACCAGGACCAGGCCGGCGGCGTCGGCGCCGCCGGTGAGCGCGACATGCAGCAGGCACGTCTGGCCGCCCAGCGAGTGACCCAGCAGCAGGCAGGGCCGGCCATCCAGCCGCGGCTTGAGCGCCTCCTGAATGGCGCCGACGTCGGCGACGAGCTCCGCGTAGCCGTACCGGGACGAGCGGCTGGGGCGCGGCGAACTCGCGCCGGTGCCGCGCAGGTCAGCGACGAAGACGGCCAGCCCGGCACTGCGGAGCTCGGCGGCGAACGGCCGGTAGTACCGCGCCGGGACGCCCATCGCCGGCCAGATCACGACGGCGGGTGCGTCCGGAGCGTCGGGCTCCGGATAGACCTGCAGCCCGATCCGGTCGACGCCCCGGTCGACGTACTCCTGCGCGTACTCCACGGCCGCCAGCCTAAACTCGGCCCTCATCCGCCGGACCCGGTCAGTGCCGGATCGGTCAGGGTGTGCACGGGTACCAGCGGTCCCAGCCGCGGAGCCGACCCCAGTACCGGCAGTAGAAATTGTTGTCGGTGCCGAGGATCCGGATCGCCGGCGTATCCCGGTAGCCCAACAGCCACACTCCGGCGTTCGCCCGGCCGCCGAGCGAGATCCAGTTACTCCACTCGGTGTCGCCGTTGTAGCGCTGCCAGGTGTGCCAGACCGCGTAGTCCCAGCCGACGATGAAGGTCTCCTTGCGACCGTCGGGCCAGGGAAAATCCCGCCAGGTCCAGCCGTCGCTGCAGAACGTGCCGCCGGTGTGGGCGCCGCGGGTGATGTTGCAGCGGATGTCGGCGCGGTGCGGACCGGCGGTGTTGCCCTCGGTCACGTCGGGCGGGTTGGCCGCGGCGTTGGCCGGAGCCGGAGCCACGGCGATCACGCTCGCGGCGAATGCCAATGGAATGAGCGCGCGGCCGACGATAGCGCCGATGACAGACATCGAGCCTCCCCAGGATCGTTGACGTCTCCCGTCGAGTATCGACAGGCGATGCACGCCTCGGATCCGGCCGAAACCCTTGCAAGAGTCGCATGTCGGCGCGGCGGGCGGCCGAATGCGGGTGATAAGTAACTTTTTGCGGTGAGCATCTCCGCGAAGGTGGTCAGGTGCTGCAACAAATCGGTCTGGACCGGAGCTGCTTTGCCGCCATGCTCGGAGGCGAGGATGGGACCACGCTGTTCATGATGGCCGCCGAGTGGCGCGGTGTTGAGCAGATGTCAGCCGAGGACCGGACCGGCCAGGTGTTGACCACCGAGGCGCCCGCGCTGCACGTCGGCTGACCGACCGCTATCTCGCCCCGCCTCCGCTGGGGCTTTCGGCGGGCGCCCCGCGTTCGCTCTCGCGTGGGACGCGGACGACTTCGCGGTAGCGCGGATGGCAGGCCCCGTAGATGGCGTAGTTCAGCCGGGCGTAGCGCAGGCTGAGATCGCCGTTGGGCCCACCACGCAGGGCCTCGAGGTCCGCGCCACCGCGCCCGTCGTCGGTCCAGAAGCAGACCGGGCATGTCCGGCATCCGGTCCGGTGGCCACAGCAGGGACAAGGTTCGATGCTCGACGGGCCCACACAAATCAGCCTTCCACGCGCGCACCTTGACGTAACAATGAGCGCACGTGGAGACGTTCTCGTCACACCGGCACGCTGTGGGTCACCTGAGGCTACCAACGTTCGGGCTCGCGCGGGTGGTTCACTCGGTTGCCGCCCGGTGGGCCACGTCCAACTCGGTGACCGTCGGCTCCGCGTGGAGGTCGCGGAAGATCTTGACGGCGGCTGACGTGCCCACTTTGCGGCGGTACTCGAGCATCTGTTCGCGGCTGCGCCAGAGCGTGATGATTCGCCAGTCGTCGGCATCGCCCTTGGCGAGGACGGTCTGCAGGACGCTGTGGGGCATCTTGGCGGTCACCTCCCGGTACGCCTCGGTGAGGGCGGCAGCGGACTCCGGTGGCACGGTCGCGGAGGTGATGGAGAGTACGAGTCCGGTCATAGTTCGACGCTAGACGCTGTTGCCGGCGGGCGGCATCCAGGAACGCACGCAACCACCGCAACGTCCGCATCACCTCCACCGCCGAGGCGACCGGCCCGCAGTCCGGCACGTCGGCCGGTTCATTGGAGATTTACGCCTCGGCCGCCCGGCACATGCCGGGCCGCCGCACCCGGCTGCGGGCATTCCCGCGACCGTGCCCCGGAAGACCCGCAAGACCCGGAGGTGACTCTGATGGCATCCCCCGTACCGCCGGTTTCGCCGTGGTGATGGCGCTGGTGGTCGGCACCCTCACCGCGCCCGGCCGGGCACAGGCCGGCGATGGTGACCGCGCCTTCGACGCACAGGCCCACAAAGGTGGGCTGGCGCACCGTCCGGAAAGCACCCACGCGTCGTTCGGCAACGCGTTACGGCTGGGCGTCAGTACCCTCGAACTGGACGTGCAGATCACCGTCGACGGCGCCGCTGTCGTGACGCATGATCGCAAGGTCGACGGCCGCAAGTGCGTCGACACCGCGCCCGTTGCCCCGGGTCATCCCGCCTTTCCCTACGTCGGCAGGTACGTCAAGACGCTCACCCTGGCGCAGGTGAAGACCCTCGACTGCGGCACGAAGACCCTGCCCGACTTTCCCGCCCAGATCGCTGTCCCGGGCGCCCGCGTGCCCACCCTGCGCGAGGTCTTCGACCTGGTCAAGCGCTACCACGCGGACGACGTGAAGCTCAACGTCGAGACGAAGGGACCGGCGGTCTGGACTGGTGGCGCATCCGCGACCTGGGCGCGATGACCCGCCGGGCCGGTGCGGGCACCGTGTCGGCGAACTGGCAGGTGCACGATCCGGCCCAGCCGCACGTCACCTCACCCGACTGGTACCTGCGCCAGGACCCGACCTACTACCACGGCCCCACCATCGCCGACCTGCACCGCCGCTACGGGCTCAAGGTCGTGCCCTACACCATCAACGACGAAGCCACCATGCAACATGTCATCGACCTCGGCGTCGACGGCCTCATCAGCGACGACCCGGCCCTCGCCGTCCTCGTCGCACGCCGCAACGGGCTGCGCTGAGCAGCCCGGATCCTCGACGGAAGGAGCGCAGCGGTGCGCAGATTATGGGTTACCACGAGCGTGGCCGCCGGTCTGGTGCTGACGTTGACCACCGCGGCGGCCGCCACCGGCCTGCTTCGGGCCGGCCCGCGGGGTGACGGCACCGCCGTCACCCGGTCGGTTTCCAGGTCACGCCGGCCGGCCGGCAGACCACCCTCGGCGGCCTGCCGCTCGGCTCGGCGCTGAGCCCCGACGGCCGGCACCTGCTCGTCACCAACAACGGCCAGGGCGTGCAGTCGCTGCAGGTACTCGACGTCTCCGACGAAGACGACACCGAGGTCGAACAGACCCTCCCGTACGCCTCCCCGGAGGCCCTGTTCGTCGGCGTGGCATACAGCCCGGACGGCACGCGCGCCTACGCCAGCGCGGGCGGCAACAACAAGATCCGGGTGTACGCCGTGGACGGCCACGGCAGGCTCACAGAGCAGGCGGCGCTGCCGCTGCCGACGACCAACCCGGCCGGCCAGAAGGTGAACCTGTTCCCCGCCGGGCTCGCCGTGGCCCCCCACGGCAAGACACTCTACGTCGCCGATCAGCTTGCCGACGCACTGTCCACCGTGGACGTCGCGACCGGTGCGGTGCGCACGATCGCGGTCGGGCACAACCCGCTCAGCGTGGTGCTCACCCAGGACGGGCGCCGGGCGTACGTCACCAACCAGGGTGGCGACACGGTCACCGTGGTCGACACGCTCTCCCTGGCGGCCGTCGGCAGGTCCGGGTCGGCAGCCACCCCAACCGGCTCGCGCTCAACGCGCGCCGGGGCCTGCTCTACGTCTCGGTCGGCGACGACGACAAGGTCGCCGTGGTCGACACGAAAACCAACGCTCTGGTACGCGCGATCGACCTCGCGCCCTACCACGGCGCGGCGGCCGGGTCCAACCCCGGCGGGCTCACCCTCTCGCCGGACGGCTCCCGGCTCTACGTCGCCAACTCCGGCAACAACGACGTGGCCGTGATCGACACCCGTACCTACCGCACGATCGCGCTGATCCCCACCGGCTGGTACCCGTCGGCCGTGGTGACCAGCCGGGACGGAAACACCCCGCACGTGCTCAACGCCAAGGGGCTGGGCGCCGGGCCGAACAACGGTTTGGTCAGCCCGGTCCGGCACGCTGGCCGGAGTTGGCCAGCCGGTCCGGCGCGACGGGCGCCAGGCCGTGGGCGTCCAGGAAGCCGGCGACCGACGCCGACCAGGGGTATTTTTCGGCCTGCCGCCGGGCCGCCAGTCGCCGGTCCGGTCGCGTGGCGAGGTCGAGCACCGCGTCGGCGTAGTCAGGCCCGTCGCCGGGTGCGGCGACGCCGGCCTCGCCCACGACCTCGGGCAGGGCGCTCTCCGCACTCACGACCACGGGCGTGCCGCTGGCGAGCGCCTCCAGCGCGGCCAGGCCGAACGTCTCCACCGGGCCCGGGGCGATCACGATGTCGGCGGTGGCGAGCAGACGGGCCAGGTGGTCGCGGTCGGCGATGAACGGCACGAACCGCACCGGCAGGCCCAACCGGCGGGCTTCGCCCTCGAGGGCGGCCCGGCGCGGCCCGCTGCCGACCACCACGAGCACCGCCGGCACCCCGCGCCGGCGCAGCTCGGCGAGCGCCGCGATCGAACGGCCCGGCTGTTTCTCCGGCGACAACCGTCCACAGTGCACCAGGAGCAGCTCGCCCGGGACGGCGTAGTCGGCGCGCAGCCGTTCGTCGTAGCGGTCGGGGCGAAAATGCCAGAGATCAACACCCAGGGGTACCTGAACCAGGTTGTCCACGCCGAGCCGGCGGAACTCGGCCGCCGCCCACGATGTCGTGCAGACCACCCGGTCGTAGCTCGCGGCGGTGCGGGCGTTGAGGCGGTCGGTGACCGGCCGGCAGTCGAAGCGCCGGCCGCCGAGCAGGCGCAGCAACCCGTCGAGGCTCTCGTGCGACACCATCATGGCCGGGATGTCGCGGCGCCGGGCCCATGGGCCGGTCCAGCGCAGAGTGGTGCGGTCGGACACTTCGAGCCGGTCCGGGCGCAGCCGGGTGAGCAGCCGGGCCACCCGCGCGCGACCCAGCAGCACCCGGTACCCGCCGGTGCCCGGCACGACCCGGCCCGGCACGGTGACGACCAGGCCCTGCGCGCTCTCCTCCTCGTGGTGCACCGCGCCGGGGACGATGAGGACGGGGTTGTGGCCGGCGGCGCGGTAGCCGGCGCCGAGCTGGTGCAGGGCGGTGCGCAGGCCACCGGAGCTGCCGGTGACGAAGTTGGCCAGCCGGACGATCCTCACGTGGCCCTGCCCTGGACCGGCAGCCGCGACGCCGGCATGAGCGGCAGGAAGCACGCCACGAGCAGGACGAGCCGCAGGGCCACGCCGAGCGGATGGTTGGGACGCGGGTCGGGCAGCGCGGTGAAGCACAGCGCGACGCTGAGCCCCGCCATCCACCACCGGGTGCGGGCGGCGGCGCCCGCGGCGACGAGCGCGAGCCCCCACACGGCGTACCAGGCGTGCAGGGTGGGCGCGGCCAGCGCCACGACGACCAGCGCGCCGCCGATCAGCGCGGCGGCCGTCCGGCAGCCGACCGCCGCACCGGCGGCCCGCCACACCAGAACCGCGATGACCACGGCACCGACGATGGCCGCGAGGACGCGGGCGACGCTCACTGCCTCGGCGAAGGTGACCCAGGTGACCTGGTGCAGCAGCCAGCCGAGGGCGGTCGCCGGGTCGTACGGGTGGCGGATGCGGCCGGGCACCTGCAGCGCGCCGATCCAGCCCCACCCGTTGGGCACCAGGGTCGCGCAGCCGGCCGCGGTGGCGGCCGTGATCGCCGCGGTGCCGAGGGTGCCCCGGCTGATCGGCCCGTCGGTGCGGGCCCGGCTGACCAGCACGTACGCGACGAGCACCAGGCCGGGCAGCTTGATGGCGAAGGCGGTGGCCGCGGTGATGGCGGCGAGGGCCCACCAGCGGCGGTGGGTGGCGAGGACGGCGAGCACCGCGAGGCCGGCGAGCAGTGCGTCGAGGTGCACGCCGCCGACCAGGTGCAGCACGACGAGCGGGTTGGCGGCGACGAGCACGAGCGTGACCACCTTGCGAGGTGGGTCGGCAAGGCGGACAGCGAGGACGGCACTGCCGACGACGGCCAGGACGGCGATCAGCCGCAGCAGGTACACGGTGGCGGTGAGGTTGCCCTCGCCGAGCGCGGCGATCTGCCGGAGCCCGGCGAGGGCGAGCGGCCCGTACGGTGCGGGGGTGGCCCGCCATACCGGCGACACCGCGTCGAGGATGGGACCGGCGCCGAGCCGTTCCGGCCCGACGGTGTAGGGGTCCAGCCGGGACAGCAGCAGCCAGCCCTGGGCGGCGTAGGAGTACGCGTCGAGGCTGAGCAGCGGCGGTGCCGGCAGGACGGGTACGCACCAGGCGAGCGCGACCCGGGCGACGCCGCCGGTGCCGATGCCACCCGCGGCGGCCTGCCGGTACAGCCGCAGGAACACCACGGCCAGCGCACACACCGACACGGCGGCGAGGACGGCGAACCAGCCGCGCCCGGTGGCCGCGGGTCGCCACAGACCGAGAGGGCCGGCCGGCGGGTTGACACCGGTCCAGCCGGCCCGGGTGGCGCCGACGACGACGCCCGCGGACGCGGCCGCCCCCGCGGCGGCCAGGAGCCTAGGCGACGACAACCGGTGCCTCCAGCTGTGCCAGGGCCGCGGCCAGGTCCCGCCCGAGGTACTCGTCGAATCCGGCGGCCTGCCCGCGCACCCCGGCCCACCATTCGGCGGCTGCCATGCCGGCCAGGCTGGGCACCAGATCGGTGCAGCGCGCCAGTACCCATCGGCTGCCCCTGGTCGCCATCCACCAGGCCTGGGCGCGCCGGCTGGGTTGCCGGTTGTCGGGCTCGAGCGCCGGCCGGGCCGGCACCGGGAAGCCGACGGCGGCGAGGGCGTCGGCGAAGCTGCGGGCCAGCAGCCGGTGACCCCGCTCGCCCGGATGCAGCCGATCGACGCTCCACATGCGACGGTCGTACGTGAGCGGGTGGTTCGCCACGTCGACGTGGACGGTGCCGTACCGGACCGCGACCGCGTCGGTGATCGCGTTGACCGCCGCCATCCGCCGTGCCAGCGGCCGGGCGAGCGCGGCCGGCAGCCCGAACATGCGGCCCGGGTCGGGCAACCGGGCGGTCAGGACCACCGCGCCGGAGTCGGTGAGCGCCGCGACGGCCGTGCTGGCCGCCCGGCTGATCGCGGCCGCGTCGAAGCGGTCGCGCAAGGTGTCGTTGACCCCGACGACGACGGAGGCCAGCCGCGGTCGCAGTGCCAGGGCGGCAGGTAGCTGGGTGTCCACGACCTCGGCGGTCCGCGCCCCGCTCACCGCCAGGTTGTGCAGTGTCAGTTGCAGCGAGGACGCGAGCTGTGCGGCCCAGCCTCGCCAGGTGCCGTCGGGCATGGGGTCGCCAACCCCGACGGTGGTCGAGTCCCCGAGTGCGGCGAACACGATCGACATGCCCTCACGATGATCGATAGCCCGGTGCTCAGGACCAAGCGCCGTTGACCATGCGGCGAAGAGTCGGCAACGAACCGGGGATGATCGTTCATGGCCCGACCGAACCCTCGTGGTAACGGAATGTTCACCGCCTGTAACCTCGGCCGTGCCGGACCATCGGCATAGCCTGACCCCATGAGCGGCACGATGACCCCGCCCGCACTCATCCGCGACGCTCGAGACCTGGCGCAAACCCTCCTGGGCGAGCGCACCGAGCGGTGGCGGCACACCGTCGGCGTGGCCCGCCGGGCCGAGGACCTGGCCGCGATATTGGACGGCGGCCGAGACGGTATCGACGCCGACGCGCTGATCGCCGCCGCCTGGCTGCACGACATCGGATACGCCGACGCGGTGCGCGACTCCGGGTTCCACCCGCTCGACGGGGCCCGCCATCTCGACCGGCTGCGCTGGCCGCGGCGCCTCAGCGCCCTGGTCGCCCACCACTCCGACGCGCGCTCGGTGGCCCGCGCCCGTGGTTTGCACGAGGAGCTGTCCACCTACCACCGGGAGAAGTCGCCGGTCGCCGACGCCCTCACCTACGCCGACCAGACCGTCGGGCCCGCCGGGCGGCGGATGAGCATCACCGAACGGCTCGCCGACATGCTGCACCGCCACGGCCCGGACTCCCCCAACGCCGCGGTGCACCACCTCCGCGAGCCGAACCTGCGGGCAGTCGCCGACCGGGTGGAACGGCGCCTCGCCGCCCTCCAGAACGCCCGCTGACGTCGGAGCGCCCCCGCGGGTCCGCCGAACGGATCGTCTTGCGATCACGTCCCGGCCAACCGCCGATTACCTGATCGTCAGATCCGGTCCCTAGCGTCCCGCGGCGTCAGAGCGCGCACGTCACGGGGGAGCACCGCATGGGACCGAACATGCCGCAGTGGGCCGATCCGGCGGTGCCCGACACCGAGTTGGATCCGCAGGGCCTGTCGCGGCGCGGCCTACTCAAGCAGGCCGGCCTGTTCGGCGCGGGGTTCGCCGCCGCCGGCCTCGGCGACGCCTCGCCCGCCGCCGCGCACGGCAGGGACGACGCCGGGGACGATGACCCCGATCTCGTGTACCTGGTCGGCGACCACCACGTGCACAGCGTCTACAGCCACGACGCCAAGTACACGTTCTCCCAGCTGGCGCGGCGGGCCGCACAGTTCGGGCTGGACTGGATGGTGTTCACCGAGCACAGCAACCTCGGCCACGCCAACGCCGGCGGTGCGCGGCGCGAGCACGACGAGGTGCTCACGGCGCGCGCCGAGAACCCGCGACTGCTCATCTTCCAGGGCCTCGAGTGGTACATCCCGGCCGCCGAGCACGCCACCGTCTTCACCGCGCCCGGGCCGAACGAGGCGGAGGTGCTGCGCCAGTTCGAGCTGGCCTTCGACGGCAAGCTGCTGGGGCGCACCGAGGGCTCCCCCGGTCACCCGGACACGCCCGGCAACGAGGCGCTCGCCGTGGCCGGGATCCGGTGGCTCGCCGAGCGCAAGCGCTCGGGTTTCATTCCCGACGCCCTGGTACTCGCGAACCACCCCTCCCGCCTGGGCATCGACTCGCCGCACGAGCTGCGGGCCTGGCGCGACGCGTACCCGGGACTCATGATCGGCATGGAGGGTGCGCCGGGCGCGCAGGGTGCGGCGCTGCCCGGCTGGGGCGGCCCGGGCAGCATCCGCGGGGAGTACCAGAACCGGCCCTCGCCGCAGTCGTGGCCCGGATACCCGGCCGAGGCGTACCTGACCTACGGCGGCTTCGATTGGATGACCGCGACGGTCGGCGGGCTCTGGGACGCGCTGCTGTCGGAGGGCACGCTGTTCTCGATCACCACGAACTCCGACAACCACCGGACGGTCCGCGACACGCTGCGCAACGGCGACTGGGCGCCCGGGCAGAACTTCGACAACACCGGACAGCTGCCCGATCCGGTCGAGGCCGGCACCCCGCAGCCGGGTAGCGACTTCTGGCCCGGCCAGTTCAGCCGCACCCACGTCGGCGTGGCCCGGTACGGCTACCGCGAGGTGATGGCCGGCCTGCGAGCCGGCCGGATCTGGGCCGACCACGGGCAACTGGTCGACGGCATCGATGTGCGGCTCGGGCACGGCGACTGCCGGGTGACCCTCGGCGGCCGGCTACGGGCACGGCGCGGCCAGCAACTCACGCTCACCGTGACGGTGACCGGCGCGTCCCGACCCACCTACCACGGCGACATCCCCCGCCTGGCGCACCTCGACGTGATCCGCGGCGCCGTGCGCGGCCGGGTCCGGGATCGGGACTCGTGGCGCGCCCCGGACACCCGCGTCGCGCACACCGTCGACGTGTCCCGGCGCAGCGGCACCTACACACTGCGCATCCCGCTCGGGCCGGTACGCGAGGCCGGCTACGTCCGGCTGCGCGGCTCGGACGGGCGCCGGCACGGCCCGGGCCTGCTCGGGCGCGCGATCGACCCGCACGGGCCGCTCCCCCACCCGCCCGGCGACGGCGATCCGTGGGCCGACACCTGGCTCTACACCAACCCGATCTTCATCGACGTGGAGTCCTAGATGGCACGCCGTCGCACCGTTCTCCAGGCCGGTATCGGCTCGGTCGGCGGTGCCGCGCTCGTCGGGGCCGGCGCCGCACCCGCGTTCGCCGACGTACCGGCCGCGCGGAGCTGGTGCCCCGACCCGGACAGCCCCCGCTTCACCCTCGCGGTCATGCCGGACACCCAGTACCTCTTCGATGAGGACCGCATCCACCCGGCGCCGCTCGCCGCGTCGCTGACGTACCTGCTGGACAACGCGAAGCGGGACAACATCGTCTTCCTCACCCACCTCGGCGACATGACCGAGCACGGCCTGCCCGGCGAGATGGACCGCATCAGCGAGACCTTCGCGCTACTCGACCGGCACGGCGCCGCGTACAGCGTGCTGGGCGGCAACCACGACGTCGGCGGCTCAACCGACGACCAGCGCGGCCCCAGCCCGTACCTGAAAGTTTTCGGCCCCAGGCGGTTCGCCCGGGCCCGCAGCTTCGGCGGCGCCACCCCCGACGGCTACAACACCTACCACCGGTTCCGCGCGGCCGGTCGGGAGTGGCTCGTGCTCGCGCTGGACTGGCGACCGACGGCGGGCGCCATCGCGTGGGCCCGCGAGGTCATCGCGCGGCATCCCCGGACACCGGTCATCCTCACCACCCACGAGCTGGTCTATGCGGAGGCCCCCGGCGGCCTGGCCCGGCTCTCCGACTTCGGCCAGCAGCTGTGGGACCGGCTGATCGCCGACCACGACCAGATCTTCCTGACGCTCAACGGTCACTTCTGGCCGCCCGGGCGCACCACCCTCAGCAACAGGGCCGGCAACGACGTGCACCTGCACATCACCAACTACCAGAACCGCTACTACGGCGGCGCGGCCATGATCCGGCTTTACCACTTCGATCTCGACCGGGACACCATCGACGTCGACACGATCTCGCCGTGGATCCTCGGCCGGCCCGAGCGCGAGCGCAACCGGCTGGCCCGCGAGGAGGCCGAGCTGACCGGACCTGCCGACCGGTTCTCGGTACCCATCGACTTCACGCGGCGGTTCGCCGGCTTCGCGCCGGTACCGGTCCGCGGACCGCGCCCGCCGCGGGAGGTGCTCGTCCACGGCACCGTCGCCTACTGGCGCTTGGACCACGGCTCGCGCTTTCCCGACCTGTCCGGGCACGGCAACGACCTCGTCGCCGTCGGCACCGGCCTGACCGGATCGCCGGAGCACCATCCCGACCAGCCGGCGCACCACAGCCTGCGCTTCACCGGCGGGAAGGCGGGCGCCTACCTCCAGACGGTTGCCCACGCACCGATCAACGGCGAGACCTTCCGGCGCGGGTACACGGTCGAGGCGTTCTTCAAGCTGCCCGCGGACTGGAGCGCGTCCGCCAACGCGTGGTCGGCGATCCTGAGCCGGTGGGGCATGGCCGGTGAGGCGGGCGGGAAGGGCGGCGACCCGCAGGAGCCGGTCGCCACTCTCAGCCTGTCGGACGGCCCCGGCCTGCAGTGGGCCGTCTACCCGCTCAACCAGGACGGCATATCCACCAACTGGGGCCACGAGCTGCCGCTGGACCGGTGGTGGCACGTGGCGGTCGTCAACGACGGCCGGCACACCGTGATGTACGTGGACGGGTGCGAGGTCGTGCGCAACCCGGCCACGCCCGCCGTCGGCATCCGCACCCTCGGACGGCCGTGGATGATCGGCGGGTACGAGTACGGCGGCGTCATCGACCAGGTCTTCAGCGGCTGGATCGGTGACGTGCGGATCGTCGACCACGCGCTGCCGGTCAGCCGCTTCATGACCGCCTGAGTCAGCCGCCCCGGGTGGGTACGATGTGCCATGGCCACCCGGCGACGCGCCGGCCCGCGCTGGGCGATCACCACGTTGATCGGGCTCGCCGTGGTGCTCCTCGTCGGACCCGCGGCGCCGGTGGCCGTGTCGCAGCGCCGCGCCTTCACCCTCCTCGCCGAGCACCGCGTCGATCCGCGCGTCGTCGACCTGACCGTCGAGTCCCCGGCGCTCGGCACCACCGCGCATGCGCGGCTGCTGCTGCCGCCCGGCTGGTCCGGAGACAAGCGCCGCTGGCCGGTGCTCTACCTGCTGCACGGTTGCTGCGACACGTACCTGAGCTGGACCCGGTCGACCGACGTGGCCGCGCTGACCGCGCACACCGGCGTCATCGTGGTCATGCCCGAGGGCGGTGGCGCCGGGTTCTACTCGGACTGGTGGAACGGCGGCCGCGGCGGCGCCCCGGCGTGGGAGACCTTCCACCTCGTCGAACTGCGGCAGCTTCTGGAGTCGAGATACCGGGCCGCCGGTGAATGGGCCGTGGCCGGGCTGTCGATGGGCGGCCTGGGCGCGATGGTGTACGCGGCCCGCCACCCGGGCATGTTCCGGGCGGCGGCCTCGTACAGCGGCCTGCTGCACACCACCCTGGACGCCGGCGCCTCCGCCAACATCATGGGCCTCGTCGCCCGCGAGGGGTTGGACCGGTACGGGTTGTGGGGCGAACCCGCCGCCCAGGCGGATATCTGGGCCGCGCACAACCCGTACGATCTGGTGCCCCGGCTGCGCGGCGTGAGGCTGTTCGTGTCCGCCGGGACCGGCGACCCCGGACCACTTGACCCGTCCGATGCGATGTTCGACCGCACCGAGCGCTTCGTCGACGCCCAGTCGGTGGCCTTCGCACGACGCGCCGGCCAGCTCGGGCTGACGCTGACGACCGACTTCTACGGCGCCGGCACCCACAGCTGGCCGTACTGGCAGCGCGAGCTGCACCGGTCGTTCCCGACGCTCATGGACTCCATCGGAGCGCCCCGGCTCCCCTGACGAGTGGCCCACGCCGAAACGGTGAGCGACTAGGCGGACTCGTCCTGATCGGTGCGCAGCATTTCCACGAGCGCTGAAATGCCGTACATCATGGCTCTGTCCGCGAAGTGCTGGCGCGCCGATGCCGCGTCCTTGCGGTACGGGTCCTGACGGGCCAGGTGGGTCGCTTCCACCATGCTCAGGCCCTGGCGCCGGCCGGACAGCTTCCTCGCGGATCGCTCGGCGTCGACCTGGGCCATATAGGTGGCCGTGATGCGCTGGAACTCCCGGTCGGCTTCCTCGTACCTCTTAACCGCGGCGGCCCATTCCCGAAGGAAATGGCTGGCGCTATCGCTTACCACGACAAACATCACCTCAGTCGTGAACGACCCGTAGGACGGTCGGCGTGTGGGACAAGCTCTCGGTCTACCTCAGGCATACGCACGAACGACCGGTATCGCCCGACATGGAGTCGCGGCGTGACTACAGATAGCGCCAAAGGCGACGTTTCGGGACGCCCGTTCGAGCTAGCCGGCAGCTCGACGCAACTTTCGTGGTCTGGGTCGGCGGCGCCCGGTGCCGTGCCATGCTGATCGCGTGACGTTGGAGGACCTCGTCCGGCTACGCCGGGCCCGTGACCTGATGGACCGCGACTACGCGAAGCCGCTCGACGTCCCGGCGCTGGCGCGCGTCGCCCTCATGTCGCCGGGCCATTTCTCCCGCAGCTTTCGCGCTGCCTTCGGGGAGACGCCGTACAGCTACCTGATGACGCGCCGGATCGAGCGGGCCAAGGCGCTGCTGCGGCGGGGTGACCTGACGGTGACGGAGGTCTGCTTCGCGGTCGGCTGCACATCGCTGGGGTCGTTCAGCTCGCGGTTCACCGAGCTGGTCGGCGAGAGCCCGAGCTCATACCGGGCCCGCCGCCATGACGAGGGCGCCGCCATCCCGGCCTGCGTCGCCAAGATCCACACGCGACCGGTCAGGAATGGAGAAGCGAAACCTGCCCCCCGCCCGTAGCGTGAAACGCATGGACATCAAGCTTTCACTGTGCTTCATCGCCGTCGACGACCACGACAAGGCGCTCGCCTTCTACCGGGACGTTCTCGGCCTGGAGGTGCGCAACGACGTCGGGTTCGAGGGGATGCGCTGGGTGACCGTCGGCGCGCCGTCGCAGCCCGATGTGGACATCGTCCTCGAACCGCCCGTCGCGGACCCGAACGCCTCGCCCGCCGACAAGGAGGCCGCGGCGGAACTGCTGGCGAAGGGCCTGCTGCGCGGTGTCATCTTCAGGACCGACGACTGCGACGCCACCTTCGAGCGCATCCGCGCCGCGGGTGGCGAGGTGCTGCAGGAGCCGATCGACCAGCCATACGGCGTCCGCGACTGCGCCTTCCGCGATCCCTCCGGCAACATGCTGCGCTTCAGCCAGCCTCGCAGGCGGTGAGCTCTGGCCGTCCCCGCACTCCGGCATCACCTTGGTCCGCTGCGACGATGTGACGGCTGCGGTTGCAAATCGGGTTGCCCGGCCGGCGGGCGGCGTTACCGTAGCGGCGTGCTGAACCCTCCGGACGATCTCTCCGAGGACGCACTCGTGTCGGCGCTCGCCCGTAGGTGGGAGGTGACCGTTGCATCGATGGCCTACCGACCGGTCGGCTTCGGCAGCCATCATTGGGAAGTCATCGATGCCGCAGGCACCCGGTGGTTCGTCACGGTTGATGACCTCGAGGCCAGGCGGCACTCACTGCGCGAGCCGGTGAACGTGGCGCTCGACCGGCTGCGCCGTTCCCTCGCCGCCGCCCGGGACCTTCGGGACTGCGGCCGCACGTTCGTCGTAGCACCCGTCCCCACACTCGACGGCGAGCCGCTGGCGCGCACCAACGACCGGTTCGGCGTCGCGCTTTACCCGTTCGTCGAGGGACAGAGCTTCTCGTGGGGCGAGTTCTCCACGCCCGCGCACCGACACGCCGTGCTCGACCTCGTGATCGCTGTCCACACAGCTCCGAGTGCGGTCCGTCGACACGCCATGACCGACGATTTCGCGATTCCGCATCGCGACGAGCTGGAGGCGATCTTCGACCCGGCCGGCAACGTCGAGGATTGCGGGCCCTACGCGCGTCCCACCACCGTTCTTCTTGTCGAGAACGCGGCGCCGATCCAGCGGCTGCTCGCTCGTTACGACGAGCTCGTCATGGAAAGTCGCGCTCAGCCATCCCGAACGGTCCTCACCCACGGGGAACCGCACCTCACGCCGAGCGAGTTGGCGGTCGCCCGCCGACGAGACGACCGGCGGCGCGCGGTCCGTGACCTCCTCGCCGCAGCCGTCGCGGCCTCCGGGGCGCCACGCTGAGGACGGGCGAGCCGGCCGGCTCTGCCGGCACCTGGCGACAGTGCTCAGGCCGACGCACGGGCGGCGTTGCTCGCCTGACGGGGCAAAGGACCACGAGCAGCCGAGCGAGGTAGTCGTGTTGGTCCGGTCCGTACCATGAGCGCGTGCATCCCCAGACGGACCCTGATCCCGACGCGGAGCCAACCCGGATGGTGGTGTGCAGCGACACGCCTCTCGCGCTGCGCGTCGTCATCGAGCTGACCACCCGGTACGCGGCCAAGGTCACCGTCGTCCTCCCCTCGCGCGAGCAGGGCCACGGACCGCGGCTGGCCGAGCTTCCGGGGGTCGACCTGGTCGAGGCGCGCCGCATCGACAGCACCACCTACGAGCGCGCCGGTCTCGCCTCAGCGGCCGCGCTTGCGCTGCTGGCCCAGGACGACGCGGGCAATATCGACGCCGCGTTGCTGGCCCAGGAGATCAACCCGACCGTGCGCGTGGTGCTGCGCATGTTCAACATGGGGCTGGGTGAGAACGTGCGCCGGCTGCTTCGTGACTGCGCCGTGCTCTCCGACGCGGCCATCGCGGCACCGGGCTTTGTGGCGGCTGCCCTGGGCTCGGGTTCTCCGACGTACGTGCGACTTCCCGGGCGCACCCTGCTGGTCACTCGACGCGACCAGGTCCGCGCCGAGAATGTCGTTTGTGGACTTGCGGTGACTGCCGGGCGGCACGAGCCGGAGACGCTGCCCGCCGACGAGGAAGCGGCCGATATCGTGCTCGCCACCGAGGACTGGGCCGAGACGGCGCGACCTCGGCGCCGGCATCGCCTGCACCCGGTGCGGACGATGTCGATGCTGCTCGGGCGCCGACTGCGCATCGTGCTCGCGATCCTCGCCGCGCTGATGGTGGCCGCGACCGCGGTGCTCATGCTGGCCAAACACGTCGGCGTGGCGCAGGCCGCCTACGACGCGATCCTCACCACGCTCGCCGGGGCGAACCCGGACGATCACGCGTCAGGGCTCGAGCAGGTGACCCAGACGCTCCTGACGGTGGTCAGCGTGGCGCTGATCCCGGTGCTGACAGCAGCGCTGGTGGAGGTGGTCGTCAACGCCCGACTCGCGATCGCGGCCGGCGGGCTGACCGAGCCGATGTCCGGGCACGTCATCGTGGTGGGGCTGGGCGATGTCGGCACCCGGGTGATCCGGATGCTGCACGAGGCCGGCGCTGATGTGGTCGCGGTGGAGACCGACGAGCGGGCTCGGGGCGTCCGGGTGGCCCGGGAGCTGCGGATCCCGCTGGTAGTCGGGGACGCCCGGCAGGAGGAGACACTGCGGGCGGCTTCGGTGCAGACGTGCCGCGCGCTGCTGGTGCTGTCGACCGACGACGTCACCAACCTGGAGACCGCGCTGCTCGGACGTGGGGTCAAGGACGACCTGCGGGTCGTGCTGCGGCTGTTCGACGGCGATTTCGCGGACCGGGTGCAACGGGCGTTCGCCATCACCAGTTCGCGCAGCGTGTCGTATCTGGCGGCGCCGGCCTTCGCCGCGGCGATGCTCGGTCGCCAGGTGATCGACACGATCGCGATCAGGCGCCGGGTGCTGGTGGTCGCCGACGTCCCGGTGGGCGCCGGCTCGCCGTTGGAGGGCCTGGCCGTTGGCGAGATCCAGCAGGCCCACGAGATCCGGTTGCTCGGCATTCGCACCGGCCGGGGCCAGCAGACGCTGTGGGCACCTCCGCGCGGCCGGCAGCTCGTCCGTACCGACAGCCTCGTCGTGGTAGCGACACGGGCTGGCCTCGGGCGCCTGCTGGCACGCACCCGCTAGCGCGATCCCACATTTAGTCCCCGCGTGCGCGCCTCCGGGTCAGGTTAGGATGGCCGGGCCGCCGACACCGCAGCCCCCCGCGGAAGGAAGACGGATGCTCGACATTGCTGTCGAACCGGTACGTCCAGGCGAGGCCACCATCCGGGTCACCGGTGAACTGGACTGCGCCACCGCGAGCAAACTCCGCGCTGCGATCACCGTGCTCATAAACCGTGGCGACGTCGAAGCGATCGGGCTGGACCTTCGCGGACTGGACTTCCTCGACTCCGTCGGCGTCGGCACCCTCGTCGTCGCCCACCGCATCTGCCAGCAGGTCGGGGTTCGATTGCGGCTCACCGCCGCCAGCGCCTTCGCCGCCCGGCTGCTCGGCATCGTCGGCGTCGACGCCGAGCTTGGCCTGCCCGCGTCGCACCCGCACGACGAGGACGCGCTCGTCGCTCGTTAGCCGAGAAACGCCGGCCGACATGCCTGAGGCAGGTCCAGGGCGCTGTGTGACGTCCTTCCATTCGCTGACGCTTGTAGCAGCGTGACTGCTGACCTGCGGCACGCCCGGTCGCGCCGCCGGCCGGACGCGCGGGGGCTGCCTGGCGACGCCTCGCCATGAGCCGGCAGCCGGGTGTCGGGAGGGATGCTGTGTTGCCGGATCTTCTGCTGGATGGTCGCTACCGGCTGGAGGAAGAACTCGCCCGCGGTGGCACGGCGACGGTGTGGCGGGCACGGGATCTGCGCCTGGACCGTCCGGTAGCGGTCAAGGTACTCCGCACCACGGGGCCGGACGCTCCGACGATGCTGGAGCGGCTTCGCCGTGAGGCCCGCGCTGTGGCTCGATTGACCCATCCGAACATCGTCGGAGTGCACGATGTGGCGGTCGACGGCGCCTGCGCCTACCTGGTGATGGAACTGGTCGAGGGTCGAAGCCTGGCTGCCGAGCTCACCAACGGTCCGCTGCCGGTGGGGCGGGCGGTGGCGATCGCGGCCCAGATCAGCGACGTCCTCGCGGCGGCACACGCGGTCGGCGTCATCCACCGCGACGTCAAGCCCGCCAACATCATGCTCACCCCGGCCGGCACGGTGAAGGTCGTCGACTTCGGCATCGCCCGCCTGCCGGCGGCCGGTCAGTCGAACCTCACCGGCACGTTCCAGGTGGTCGGCACCAGCCTCTACATGGCACCCGAACTGGCCAGAGGTGCTCCCGCCGACGCCCGCAGCGACCTGTACGCCCTCGGCTGCCTGCTGTACGCGATGCTCACCGGTGCCCCGCCGTTCACCGGCGACGACCCACTGGCCGTGCTTCACCGGCATCTGCACCAGCCGCCCGTACCGGTACGCGCGCATCGCGTCGACGTCCCAGCAGAGCTTGAGCGGCTGGTGGGCGAACTGCTGGACAAGGACCCGGCCCACCGGCCCGCCGATGCCGGCCTCGTCCGGGCCCGCCTTGCGAAACAGACCGAGCAACGGTACCCGGCAGCCGCCGCTGGCCCGCTGCCCCGGACGCGAGCGCCGGCGCTGGACCGGCCTACGCTGGTCATGCCCGGCATCGCCGAGCCCGCCGACGCGGAGCACTCCTCGGCGCCGCGCACCCTGCTCGACCGGTTCGGGCCACGCCGGATAGCGGCGCTCGTCCTGGTGACGACCCTGCTTGCGCTGGCGCCCCCGGCGCTGCTCGCGTACACCGGCCGGTCGCACGCGACAGCGGCCTCACAATCCCCCACGGCGACACCGCCGCCGCACGCCGCCCAATCCGTCGCCCCGCCCGCCGACGAGGTGGCGGCGGTCCGCGCCCTCGCCGAGCAACAGGTCCGCACTGGCCAGCTCGACCCGAAAGCCGCCAACGACCTGCGCAAGAGGCTCGACGACATCACCCGCCGCCTGGACAGAAACGACCCGGACAGAGCCGCCGGGACCGTCACCGAACTGAGCGAGAAACTCACCGACCTGCGCGACGACGGCCAACTCACCACCGCCGGGTACGACACCCTGGTACCCGGCCTGGACCGGCTCGCCGCCGCCCTACCCCACGACGAGCCGAGCCCGAACTAGACCGACGCCCGCGACCCCGCAGGCGTGCAGTTCGGGGTGGTGGCCGACGAGGTCGGCGCGGTCGGACGAAAGCCGTAGCGTCGAGGGCTATCCGTCGCCCACCGCCCGCTACGTATTCGGGTCCGGGCCGGGATCGCCGCCCGGGACGCGGACGCGCAGCCGTTCCAGGTACGCCTCCCAGCCCTTGCGGTGATGGTCGCGCTGCCCGTCGTCGGGCAGGTCGTGGTGGCGTAGCACGACGCGGGTGCCGCCGTCTTCCTCCTCGAGGGTCACGACGACCCGGGTGCTCCCGGGTGCGACGGCGTGGTCGTGGGTCCAGCCCCACGTGAACACGAGCCGGTGCGGCGGGTCGACCTCGACGAACTCGCCGGCCGCTTCCACGCCGTCGCGCATGCGCACCCGGTAGGTGCCGCCGGGCACCGGCTCCAGCGTGGCGTGGTTGCCCATCCACTGGACGTAGCGGGCGGGGTCGGTGAAGTAGGGGAAGACGGTCTCGGGCCGCGCCGCGATGTGGACGGTCACCTCGAGAGGGCCGGGTTCGGTCATGGCCGGTCCTTGTCTGCCTGCTCGGCCTCGGCCAGGCCCTTGAGGCGGCTCAGGCCGCCACGCCAGTGTTCTTCGACGACGGAGCGAAGCGAGCCGAGAGCGGCCTGGTCGGCACGGTAGAGCCGGCTGCGGCCCTCCCGACGCTCGACCACGAATCCGGCCGTCTTCAATACGGTCAGGTGCTGGCTGACGGCTGACCAGGACACCTCGAACTGCGCGGCGATGTCTCCCGCGGCGAGCTCCCGGTCCCACACCAGTTCGAGGATGCGCAGCCGCTGCGGCGCCGCGATCACCTGCAGCGGTTCCACCGTCCTGCCTCCGCTCGCCTCGATCCGCGATCCCAACCGTGAAGGGGTTGACGCGCTTATTTTAGACGGATCTAAAATGAGACCGCAACCCACTCATCTGGAGGACGTCATGGACCGATCCATCACCCTCGCCGTCGACGTCGACGCCGACCCCACCCGCGTCTCCGAGATCCTGTCGACCACCGACGGTCAGCGCGCCTTCTGGACCGCCGACTGCGACGTCTCCGCCGACCGGGCGCGATTCGGATTCGCCCAGGCGCCGGTCGACCTCATCGCCGACGTGACCACCGAGCCGGGCAAGCTGGTGCGGATGCGCGTCACCTCGGGCTTCCCGTTCTGGGAGGGCTCGACCTGGGAATGGGAGCTGGACCGGGCTGCCCGCGCCGAGACCGGGACGTCCGTGCTGTTCCGGCACTACGGCTTTGCCGAAGGGTACGCCGAGATCGACCTGGGTCACACCGCCCAGACCTGGGCGCTCATCCTGGACCGACTGGTCAGATACGTTGCCACCGGGACCCCGCAGCCCTTCTTCCCCGCGGCGTAGCGGCTGGCGGCTGAGGACCCGATGCGGCGCTGCGCGTCAATGCCGGGTCCGGCACAGTATGCGTCATGACAAAGACGATGCCCGTGTTGTACCGCCCGCTGGCCCGCTACGCCGAGTCGTTGCACGCGGCGGCCGGCGATACCCATCACGTGGCCTCGCCGCTCGGGGCGTGGCTGCTGTTGGCGCTGTGCGGTCCGGCGAGCACCGGCGGGGCCCGCGACGAGCTGATCCGCATCCTCGGGACCGATGTGCCGGTGGCCGCCAAGGCTGCGGCCGACCTGTTGGGCCGCCGGCATCCACTCGTCCTCGCGGCGGCCGGGCTGTGGTACCGGCCGGTTGGTGACCCGGAAGCACTCGCGGGCTGGCTGGCCGGGCTGCCGGCCGCGGTGGACACGGGCGACCTGCCCAGCCAGGCAGAGCTCGATTCGTGGGCCGACCGCAACACTCTGGGGCTGATCGACCGCTTCCCGCTGAACCTGACGCCGGACACAGTGTTGGCACTGGCGACCGCGCTGGCGACCCGGGTGTCGTGGGAACGACCCTTCGATGCCGTACCCGCCAACGCCCTCGGCCCGGGTAGCGCCTGGACCGGAAAGGTCGACCACGTGCTACGCACCCCGGACGGGCCCGGCCACACGCAGTACATCACGGCCACCGACCGCGCCGGCGACGTCGCTGTGCACACCGCCCATGCGCGGGACGGGCTACTGGTCACTTCGGTGGCCGCCGCCCCCGAGGTACCGGCCGTCGACGTGCTCGCTGCCGCCTACGACCTGGCCCACGCCACGGCCACCGGCGGGACGGTCGCCCGGCGTTCACTGTTCGACCTGCCGTTGGGCGAAGGGCCACTGTGGACGGTGACCGAGCGGCAAGGGCCGACGACCGCGCCGGACGGCCGCGAAGAGCGGTGCTCCGCGGTGCTGCCCGCCTGGTCGGCGCACAGCGAACATCAGCTCAACCGCTCCGACCTCGGCTTTCCCGCCGCCGCCCGGGCGCTCGCCGAGATGCTCGGGCTACGCGATTACCGGTACGCGGCCAAGCAGTCGGCAGTGGCCCGATACAGCCGGGTGGGGTTTGAGGCGGCCGCCGTGACCGGGATGATGATGTTGACCGGCTTCATGGTGCCGGGTGAGGGGCTCATCCGGGAAGCTGAGCTGCGGTTCGCCCACCCGTTTGCCGTGGTCGCCGTGGCCGTCGACGAGCGCGATGGCACGGCGGCACCCGGCCCGTGGCACGGCGTGCCGGTGTTCTCCGCCTGGGTGGCCGAGGTGGAGGACGCGGGCGATGCTCAGCCGCTCGGCTAGGTCCGGCGTCCCGGTCGTCGTCGTGCCGCCGCCGGCGGTGAAGGCGGTGGGTGTTCCGGCCGGAGGCCGGAACACCCCGCCGTTGCGCTGGATCAGTTACCGCCAGCCGGTGATGTCGAGCACCACGCCGAAGCCGGTCTTGTTGTGCTGGATGCTCACGTAGAAGTGGCGACCGCTCGGGTCGAAGAAGCCGCCGGTCCATTCGGCGGTCAGGTCGTTGAGCGAGGCGATCCGCAGGCAGGCGTTCGACTGCAGGTCCTCGTCGCCGCGGTCGTCCAGGCAGGACCACAGGTCGTTGTTGTGTGGCTGGCCGAAGGTGGTATCGCCGTCCTCGTGGATGATCCAGTTGGCCCGGCTCGACTGGTACTCGATGTTGTCCGGCATGTTGATCGCCGGCGAGCCCAGGACGAGGACCTGGACCTCGGGAGTCGACGTGCCGCCCGAGGCGGCGGCGATGGTGCCGTCGGTCACGCAGATCGTCTCGCCGTAGTAGCGCGCTTCCTCGCGGCCGGTGTTGTTGCCGCAGAAGCGCACATTGCCCGCCGCGAGCGCCCTCAGGTCGAAGGTAAGGTCCTCCGGGCGGTAGTACCCGGTGGCCTGCGCGGCGGTCGCGCCGGGCCGCAGCGAGCCGGTCGACGGCGCGGGCGTGACCGGCACCCAGGTGCCGATGCCCTGCGACATGCCCTGGCCGGTGTTGGTGCCTTGACCGACCTTCAGCACCGCGACGCTACCCGCCGCGAGAGGCGAGTCGGCCAGCGAGGTGATCGGCGACCCGCCGGCCCACGGGCGCGTGGGGATGAACCGGTAGTACGAGCCGCCGGGCGCGCCGTTGATCGGCCCGAGTTCGTCACCGTAGTAGGACACGCCGTTGGGCAGGGTCGCGATGCCCTCGAAGGCGAGGGCGCCGAGCGCGGGTCGCTGCACGATCTTGTTGGTACTGGCGACCCCGCTGACCCGGTCGAGGGTGGCGTTGGTGATGGACAGCGGGTCGATCATCTCGTAGATGTGGCCGGTGCTGGTCTCTTCGCCGAAGATGACCGTGCCCCACGGCGTGACGTGCAGCGGGTCGCACGACTGCGTGCCGGTCACGATCGTGGTCGCCACGCCGGTGGCCAGGTCGATGCGTTGCACGCCCGGCTGTGCCGGGCCTTGTTCGTTGCAGGCGAGCAGATGGGTCGGATGGCTGACCGGAAACAGCGCCATCATGTCGAGGTTGGACGCCGCGTTGCCGGCGGTGACCACGCGCGCCTGCAGACCCTTCGCCAGCGTGGCGAGCTTGCGCGGGTCGGCTGCGGCGGTCGCCGCGTCGATGTCGAGGGTTGAGGACCGGTCAAGTCCTTTGATGACGCCGAACTCGGACAGCGCGCTGCGGTGGTCCGCCGCGTGGTCGTCGTCCTGGCCGCCGTACGCTGCGAAGCCGCCGACCATGGTGAGAGACAGGCCGACCGCCACGGCGGTGAGCACCGAACGTTTCTTCACCGAAATTCCTCCGACGATGAGGCCGATGGGATACGTCGAAAGCCTTCGCCCAGGTCGCCAACCGGCACCGGGCAAGATAGTTGAACGGTAGGTGAACGCAACGGGTGGCATATTCATCGGGCTAAGGAGTGCGACTGGCGGTTGCGCGATGATCTCCCGGATCCCACATTGCCGCGATCTTGGTGGCTAATTGCGGCCATAGCCGCAATTAGCCACCAAGATCCCCTATCAGGCGGTTGCGCCGCTGGCGGGTTGGTAGCTGAGAATGGCACGCCTAGACCAGAGTCTCGAGCGTTGCGCGGGCGCCTTTGGCGTGCAGGGACGCCAGCGCCGGCTGGTACGCGGCGACGAAGCGCTCGTCGTCGACCAGGTCGCCGAACAGCTCCCGGTTGGCGATGAAGGCCAGCGGGTCCTCATGCTGGCGCCGCGCGGTGGCCGTCAGCGTGTCCCTGAGCCGGTCGACCACCTCGATCGGCCGGCCCTGCTCGTCAACGCCTTCGGCGTAGCGGGCCCAGCTCGCCACCACGGCAGCCGAGCGCCGGATCTCGCCGCCGGTAGCAAGGTTGTGCCGGATGACCGGCAGCAGCCATTTCGGGATCCGGTCGGAACTCTCCGCGCACAGCCGGGCGACGGTGTCGCGCACCTCGGGGTTGGAGAACCGGGTGATCAGGTTGCGCTTGTACGCGTGCAGGTCGATGCCGGGTACCGGTTCCAGCGTCCGGGTCGCCTCCTGGTCCATGTAGCCGAGCAGGAAGTCCACGAACAGCGGGTCCCGGCACACCTCGTGCACCAGGCGGTAGCCGGCGAGGTAGCCGAAGTAGCACAGCGCCTGGTGGCTGGCGTTGAGCAGGCGCAGCTTCATCAGCTCGTACGGCTCGACGTGGGCGACGATCTGCACGCCGGCGTCCTCCAGCGGCGGCCGGCCGGCGCTGAAGTTGTCCTCGAGTACCCATTGGGTGAACGGCTCGCACACGACCGGCCAGCGGTCGTCGACGCCGAACCGGCGGCGGACCTCGGCCCGGTCGTCGTCGGTGGTGACCGGCGTGATGCGGTCGACCATGCTGTTGGGGAAGCGCACCTCGCGCGCCACCCACTCCCCCAGGTCGGCGTCGCGCAGCGCGGCGAAGGCGGCGAAGCTCTTGCGCGCGGCGGCCCCGTTGCCCTGGATGTTGTCGCAGGACATGACCGTGAACGGCGGGAGGCCCCGCTGCCGCCGCCGCGCCAGGGCCTCGGTGATCAGCCCGAAGACCGTGCGCGGGGTGGCGCCCGGCTGGAGGTCGTGGGCGACGTCGGGGTTGGCGGCGTCGAACTCGCCGGTGACGGCGTGGAAGTTGTAGCCGCCCTCGGTCACCGTCAGCGACACGATCCGGGTCCGCTCGGCGGCCATCGTCTCGATGACCGCCTCCGGGTCGTCCGGCGCGAACAGGTACCTGACGATGGAGCCGATCACCCGCGGCTCGTAGGTGCCGTCCGGGCTCTTGACCACGAGTGTGTACAGCCCGTCCTGGGCGTCGAGCGCCTCCTGCATCCCGCGGTCGGCGGCCATGACCCCGACCCCGCAGATGCCCCAGTCCAGCGCCCGGCCCTCGTTCATCAGCCGATCGAGGTACATGGCCTGGTGCGCGCGGTGGAACCCGCCGACGCCGAAGTGGACGATCCCGACCCGTACGTTGCCGCGGTCATACGTGGGCGTCGGCAGGTGACCGCGGAGCGACGGCAGGGTCTCCGTGTTGAGTGGCGTCATCCGGCTGTCCTACTTGACGGCGCCGAGGGACAGGCCCTGCACCAGTTTGTCCTGGGCGGCGAAGCCGGCGATGAGCACCGGCAGGGATACGACCATGGCGGCGGCGCACACCTTGGCCAGGAACAGGCCCTGGCTGGTGACGAAGCCGGTCAGGTAGACGGGTGCGGTCTGCGCGACCGTGCCGGTGAGCACGCGGGCGAACAGCAGTTCGTTCCAGCTGAAGATGAAGCAGATCAGCGAGGTTGCCGCGATGCCCGGCATGACGACCGGCCCGATCACCGACCGCAACGTACGGATCAGGTTCGCACCGTCCATCTGCGCCGCCTCCAGCATCTCCACCGGCACCTCGGCGAGGAACGAGCGCATCATCCACACCGCGATCGGCAGGTTCATCGACGTGTAGAAGATGATCAGCAGCCAGATGTTGTCGAGCAGCCCGACGCTCTGCGCGAACAGGTAGATCGGCAGCAGGCCGGCGACGACCGGCAGCATCTTGGTGGACAGGAAGAAGAACAGCACGTCCGTCCACTTGCGAACCGGTTTGATCGACAGTGCGTACGCGGCCGGGATGGACAGCAGCAGCACCAGGACGGTCGAGGTGACGCTCGCGGTGAGCGAGTTGGCCAGCGACGGCCACGGCGTCGTCCCGGCGCCTGCGCCGAAGAACTCCTTGTAGCCCTGGAAGGTCAGCGGCGCCGCGATCGACGGCGGGTTGGTCGCCGCGTTCGGCTCGCTGTGCAGCGACGTGAGCAGCATCCAGAGCACGGGCAGCACGAAGAGGATGCCGACCAGCCAGGCCAGCACCGTGAATACCAGGCCGGCCCGGTTACGCCGCTTCTGGCGCGGGGCGCCCTCGGCGGTGCGCGTGGCGGGGACGGGTGCGGTGTCGGTGATCGAGGTCATCGCGCGCTCTCCTCCCGGAAGAGGGTGGACACGGTACGCAACGCGAACGTCGCGATGATGATCGTGCCGATCACGACCACCACGGCCGCGGCCGACGCCCGGCCGTAGTCGTGCGCGTTGTAGAAGATCTGGTAGATCGTGTACGGGAGGTTGGCGGTGCCCAGGCCGCCCGACGTGATGGTGAAGACGGTGTCGAAGTTCTGCACCACGTAGATGGAGCCGAGCAGCCCACCCAGTTCCAGGTACTGGCGCAGGTGCGGGAAGGTCATGTACCGGAAGACCTCCCAGCTGCTGGCGCCGTCGATGCGGGCCGCCTCGATGACGTCCAGCGGCCGGCTCTGCAGGCCGGCGAGCAGGATCAGCATCATGAACGGGGTCCACTGCCAGACCAGGGCCACAATGATCGAGGTCAGCGGTACCGTGCTGATCCAGTCCGGTTGCGGCGGATTATTCGAGCCGAAGAGGTGCCAGATCCAGGTGAGGGTGCCGTTGAGGAGCCCGTACTCGGGGTTGTAGAGGGCGTGCTTCCACAGCAGCGCGGCGGCCACCGGGACGATGAGGAAAGGCGTGATCATCAGCGTGCGCACCGCGCCCCGGCCGCGGAACTTGCGGTCGAGCAGCAGCGCGATCAGCATCCCGAGGAGCAGGCTGACGAGCACCACGGCCGCCGTCAGGACGATCGTGGTGATCACGGCGTTGCGCATGTTGATGTCGGTGAACACCCGCTTGAAGTTGTTGAGGCCGGCGAAGCCACGTTCCTCGGGGTAGTAGGCGTTCCAGTCCATGAACGAGATGACCAGTGTGACCACGAACGGCAACTGAGTCACGATGATCAGAAAGACCAGCGCGGGCAGCAGCGGGGCCCGGCGAGCCCAGTCACCGGTCCGCCGCAGGGCGCCCACCGGCCGTACGGAGTGCGCGCCTCGACTCCGGTCGCGAGGTGCGTCGACGGCGACGCTCATGTCCCCTCCTCTGAGGTTTCCGGCGGGGGTGGTCATTTCTTCTCCCGGGCCTGGTAGCGCTCGGCCACGTCGCTGGCGAGGTCCTGGCCCTTGTTGAGCGCGGCGTTGACTGTCGTCTGGCCGGCGATGGCGGAGCTGACATCCAGCGAGACCTGGGTGGCGAGGTCGGTGAACTCCGGGATGTCGATGAACTGGATGCCGATCGCCGGGCGGGGCTGCACGCCGGCGTTGCGCGGGTCGGCGCTCTCGATCGCCTTGCGTGTGGGCTCGGCGAACGCGCCCGCCTCCTTGACGTACTCGGCGTTGGTGTACGTGGAGGCGCGCTTGCCCGCCGGCACCTTCGACCAGCCGAGTTGGCTGCCGACCAGGTCCTCGTACTGTTTGCTGGAGGCCCACGAGATGAACTTCCAGGCGTTGTCCTTCTTCTTGCTCGCCTGCTGAATGCTCCAGGACCACGCGTACAGCCAGCCGGAGCTCTTGGTCTTCACCACCGGCGCCGAAACGTAGCCCATCTTTCCCTTGACCGGGGAGTCGGCCGCCTCCAGCGACCCGGCCGCGGACGTCGCGTCGTACCACATCGCCGACTTGCCCTGGACGGTGTTGTTGAGGCACTCGGTGAACCCGGACTGCGACGCACCCGCCTCACCGTGCGCACGCACCAGATCCACATAGAACTTGGTGGCCTGCTTGAACTCCGGACCGTTGACCTTCGGGGTCCAGTCCTTCTCGAACCAGGTGCCGCCGAAGGTGTTGACGACCGTGGTCAGCGGTGCGAAGACCTGCCCCCAGCCGGGCTGCCCGCGCAGGCAGACACCCCGCATCCCGGGCTGGGCGTTGTCGACGCGGGCCGCGATGTCCGCCACCTGCTGCCAGGTCGGCTTCTCCGGCATCGTGATGCCCTTCGCGTCTAGCACGTCCTTGCGGTACATCAGGAACGACGACTCGCCGTAGAACGGCTCGCCGTAGACCTTGCCGTCGTCGCCGCTCAGCGACTGCGTCATCGGACCCAGGATGTCGTCCTGGTTGAACTCGGTGTCGGCCGCGATGTAGGAGTCCAGGGGCGCGATCCACTTGCTGCGCGCGTAGATCGGGATCTCGAAGTTCGACAGCGACGCGACGTCGTACTGCCCCGCCTGGCTGGAGAACTCCTGACTGATCTTGTCCCGGACGTCGTTCTCCGGCAGCACCGTGTAGTTCACGCGGATGCCGGTCTGCTTGGTGAAGTTCGCCGCGGTGAGCCGCTGCAGGTCCACCATCTGCGGATTGTTGACCATCAACACATTGATACTGCCGCCGCCACCCCCACCGGGTCCCCCACCCCAGCCGGCGCAGCCGCTGGTCGCCAGCGCCAGCACCACACCCATGACCGTCAACTGCCGGCGGATCGCTTCGTTGTGCGCCACTTCGGCCTCCCGGGTGCCGCTCATATGAGCACCACGGCACTCATATGTAACGAGATTTTTACTATCCTCGACTCGGGCGCCGACATGCAACACTCGACGCCGCACTCGCTCAAATGAGCAAGCCAGGGGGACCCAATGACGTCCGACTTTGCCCGGCGGCCGGCCGAGCTGGTCCTCACCGCCTCGGTCGCGCGGCGCTACTACCTCGACGGCAAGTCCAAGATCGAGATCGCCGACGAGTTCCGGCTCAGCCGGTTCAAGGTCGCCCGGCTCATCAACGCGGCGCGGACCAGCGGCCTGGTGCGCATCGAGATCGGGTACCCCGGTGTGGTCAACGTCGACCTGTCCGCCCGGCTGCAGGAGGCGTTCGCACTCAGGCACGCCGTCGTCGTCGACGCCTCCGACGAGCACCCCGCGGCGCTGCGCCGGCAGCTCGGTGCCGCCGCGGCCGACCTGCTCGCCGAGATCACCACCGCCGACGACGTGCTCGGGCTGGCCTGGGCCCGCTCGGTGGGCGCGATGACCGCCGCACTCACCCGGCTGGCCGCCGTCGTGCGCGACGTGGCCACCGCCCGCGCCCTGCGCCGACAGCCGGAGGTGGCGCGGGCGTTCGCCCACTTCAGCGCGGTCACCAAGGCGGTCGTCGGCGTCGGCTTGTGGGCACCCGGCCAGTCGACCGTGTACGACGCGACCGAGGAGCGCGAGCGGCGCCAGGTCCGCCGCCTCGGCGCCTGCGCCGACGTGTCGGGCGTGCTCGTCGGGTCCAGCGGCGAGCCGATCAAGGCCGACCTGGGCGACCGGACGATCGGCGTCAACGCCGCCCAGATGCGGGCGATCCCCGAAGTGATCGCGATCGCGTACGGCAAGGCCAAGACCCCGGCGGTCCGCGCGGCGATCCGCAGTCGCCTGGTCAGCGGCCTGGTCACGCACGCGACGCTCGCCTCCGACCTGCTCGCCACGGCGTGAACGAGGAGATACCCCTCGTCGGGGGCACCGCGAACCGTGGCCTGGTGTTCCGGGTCGGCGACACCGTGCGCCGGCCGCTGCGGGCGACCAGCCCCGCCACGCACGCCCTGCTGCGCCACCTCGAGGACGTCGGGTTCGACGGCGCGCCCCGCTTCCTCGGGACCGACGCGGCCGGCCGGGAGGTGCTGTCCTACATCCCCGGTGAGGCCGTCACCCCGCCGTACCCGCAGTGGGCTTTCACCGAGAGCGCGCTCACGAGCGTCGCCGCCCTGCTGCGCCGCTACCACCGGGCGGTCTCGACGTTCGACCCGGCGCGGTACCACTGGCCCCGGTGGGTGCCGCGACCGTTCCGCACCGGCCTGCTCAGCCACAACGACCCGAACCTTGACAACATCGTCTTCCGTGACCGGCGCGCGGTCGCGCTCATCGACTTCGACCTCACCAGCCCGGGCTCCGCGGTCTGGGACGTCGCGGCGGCCGCCCGCCTGTGGGTGCCGCTACGCCCCGACGCCGACATCACCGACGCCCGCCGGGGCCACGCGATCCGCCGGTTCCGCGCGATCGTCGACGCATACGGGCTGACCGGCGCCGACCGTGACCTCGTCGTGGCTGCCGTGACCCGCAACCACGACTGGTGCTACGACCTCGTGCGCCACGGCGCGGAGACCGGCCACGCCGGCTTCACCGAGTACTGGACGGACGCGGCCGAGCGCGCCGCGCGGGCCCGGCAGTGGTACGTGCGCAACGACCGGCTGCTGCGCGCGGCGCTACGCTGACGGGGTTTCGAGAGGAGTGCGTGACGGCTTCGCGGTGCAGCGCGGTGACCGCGCCGTGCCATTCGTCGTCTGGCCGGGTGACCCGGTTACCGCGGTGACGGCGATGGGTATAGAAGGCTTGCGAGCGCAAGCAGTCATCGCTGGTGAGCTCCGCAAGGACGACCCGAGGCCAATGCCGGGCAGCCTGGCGTTCATGACGGGAGCCGGGCAACTGCGGAGTGGACGAGGTCATGGTGTTTGTCGGTCCAGCGGCGGATGAGCTGGCTGATCAGGAAGCCGTCGGCGGAGTGCGCGATGAGTAGTACCCGTCGGGTTCCCGAGACCCGGTTGATGGCCGAGGTGGAGCTGTCGGCCGACCACGCCTGGCGGGCGCTGCGCCGCTACGGCGGGTGGCGGCTGCTGCGCGATGCGTTCATGCGCTTCCGCTACGGCGACGGCTTCAGCCAGGCCCGCGCCCTGGGGTTGCAACTGTACCTGGCCGCGGTGCCCTTCCTGATCGCCCTCAACGGCCTGGCCAGCAAGCTGGGCCTGCACCGGGGCGGGCGGGTGGTCGCCGACACCGTGCTGGGACTGACCCCGGGCGCCAGCGAGTCGCTGGTGACCCAACTGCTGGCCGACGACGAGCATGCCCGCGACATCGGCGAGGTGGCGCTGTCGCTCGGCCTGCTCACCGCCGTGGTCGCGCTGACCACCGCGGTCGGTCAGATGGAACGGGGAGCCAACCGTATCGACGGCGTGGAACGCGACCGCCCCGCCCTGCACAAGTACGCCCGGGCCCTGATCCTGACCGTGGTCGCCGGCTTGCCCGCACTCGCCAGCTTTCTCATGCTGGTGGCCGGCGGCGCGATCGGTGCGGCGATGCAGCGCTGGTATCACTGGGACGCGGACGCCGCGTCGACGTGGAACATCGTGCGGTGGCCGGTCAGCCTTGGCCTGACCGTGGTCACGGTGTCGGTCCTGTTCCACTTCGCCCCTCGCCGCCACCAGCCGGGCCTGTCCTGGCTATGTTCGGCGCGGGCCTCGCCACCGCGCTGTGGTGGCTGGTCAGCCTGCTCCTCGCCGCCTACGTGACCGCCAGCAACGACTTCGGCGAAACCTACGGCCCACTCACCGGCGTCATGGCCCTGCTGCTGTGGGCCAACCTCACGGGCATCGCACTGTTTTTCGGCATCGCTTTCGCCGCACAACTCGAAGCCAGACGCGTCGGCGTCCCCGAACCCACCGAGCCCGATCAATGGAAAGCCCTGGAAGAACGCACCGACAGCACGCACAAGAGCCGGACCTGAGAGCCACCGCACGGCTGCCCACCCTGTTATGGCCGCGAGCGCGTCCGTCAGGCTCGCCGACTCGGATTGGCTTTCTCGTCAGCACCGTCATATTGCATGCGTTTCTGGGTATGACGACGTCGGCGCGCGTATCACCTCAGGCGTCCCACACTGTGGCAACCGACCCGGGGTGGCCTCAGGTCCGGCTCGTGCGGACGGTGTCGATGCGCTGCTCAGGGCCTACATCGGAGAGACGTAGCCCAGCATGATCCCCATGACGTCGTCCGCGCATGCGTGCTCTGGTACATGCTGTGCAGGCGCACGGTCTGGCCCTGCTTGAGCACGGCAACGGGATCGCCGGTGTAGGTCGACATCGCAAGCACCCGGTGAACGTCCATCGGGTCGAGCGTGGCGACCGACCTGCAGATCGATGCGCCGCCCTTGCTCTCGTTGGTGGCTTCCACGGCGATTCCATGGCCGTGGACATGTCCGATCATCGCGACGACCCCGCCGGGCTACGTTGACGGTCCAGTCCCAGTGCGTGTCCGAGAAGCCGGCCGGGATCGAGTACTCCGAGTCTCCACACTGGTCGATGTCCAGCCATACCGGCCGCAGCCTGTTCACGGATTCGTATGACGGACGGTAGGTATAGGTGACCTGCACATACACCGTCTTTGCCTCGGTCGAGTGGTTCATCAGGTCCACCAGCAGGTTCCACGAGTCGTACCAGCGGACGCGGTAGCCGTGTCCGGACGGGAATGCGATCCGGGTCCGTTCGTCACCGGAGGCGAAGAACCGCTCACCGGCGAGGCCCAGCGGGCTGTTGCCGCAGGTGGCGTCCTGCCTGAATTGGCTCGTGAGCACCATGTGGTGCAGCATCGGGCCGGTGTACATTGTCGCTTTCGTACCGTCCGAGTAGACCAGGTCCGGTGTGAACGAGGTGATGTAGCAGTCGGCACACGGCCGCTGAACCGCGAACGTCAGCTTGTTGTGGATCATCCCCGGTCCCATGTCGGTGGCGGCAGGGATCGTGAACGACCCGTAGCGCACCACCTTCGAATAGGCCACCCCCGACTCGCCTGATCGACAATTCGATTTACCCACGTCAGCGGCGCCTCTAACGCCACCCGCTGCAAACTGTGGCGGTCGGGCAGAAAGGGCTGCGGCGCGCATGCTCTCGCTCGTGGCGGGTAGCACATAGGGCGACGTGCATATGGAGGTGGATCATGGTCTTGTCACGGATGCTGCTGTCCGCCGTGTGCGGCACGGCGGTTGCGCTGGCGACGCCCGGGGTGGCGACGGCGGCCACGACCTACACCGACTCGGTGTACGGATTTGAGTACTCCGCGACGTCGACACAGGGCAAGTTCACCGGAACGGCCTACGGCGCGCTGCCGGGCGCCTGGGCGGCGACAGTGAACCATGAGGTCCTGAACCCGAGCGGCGCCGTCACTGGCGGCGACATGTCGTTGGCGACAGCGCTGAACGGTACGCCGACGCTCGTCGATGGGGACGTCACCGGCGGTGCGGTGACCCGTAACAACCTGGGCTCGACCGGATGCGTGAACCAGTACTACGGCGTGTACCTGACGCTGGGTAACGTGACCGCGAACGGCGCAGGCAATGGGTGGGGATCCTTCGGGGGCACGCTCACGCACCACCGGCGATCCGTCTTCGGCACCTGCGTGACGTACTCGGCCACGATCAACGGAACGCTGACGGTTTCGTTCTGAGTGCGACGTCCACTCCGGGATCAGCGTGTCCAACAATCGCGCATACCGGAGGAGGTGCAGATCGCCGACGAACCACTCGCGCACGTGCGCCTGGGCCATTGATCCCATCCGGTCTGCGGCGGCCAGCCATCGCACGATCCCGCGGACACAGATGTACCCCGATGCGGGAACGGGTAAGCGTGCGCGCCGTTCGCGCCGGTCATCTGGCGGTGACGAAGTCCGTGACGAGGGCGGCCATCTCGGTGGGGTGCTCGAGCAGGAACAGGTGGCCGCCTCCGGAGACGACGTGTAGCCGGGCGTCGGGGATCAGACGGGCGAGCAAGCGCCCGTTGATGAGTGGGACGATCGGGTCGTCGTCGCCGGAGATCACCAGTGTGGGCTGCCGGAGCCGGTGCAGCCACGGCACGCTCGTCCAGCCGGTTATCGCGTACAGCTGGGCGACGTACCCGCCCAGGGACGGCGCGTGCGAGAAGCGGGCGACCGAACCGTGCAGCGTCGCGTCGGGGTGGCGGCGGGCTGCGCCGCCGTAGATGTCGCCCGCGATACGGCGGAAGTAGTCCGGTTGGGTGTACCGGCGCGGGGTGGCCATCCGCAGCAGTACCCGGGGCGAACCGGGCACGCCGCCGAGGCCCGGACCGGTGGCGGCGAGCACGAGCCGGCGGATGCGATGCGGTGCCTGGTGCGCGAGTTGCTGGGCGAGTACGCCGCCGAAGGAGACGCCGAGCAGGTCCACCGCGCCGTAGCCGAGCACGTCGAGCATCCGCTCCATCGTGTGCGCCAGGCCGCGCATGCGGCGCGGGAACCGGTACGGGCTGGAGCCGCCGGTGCCCGGTGCGTCCACGGTGATGGTCTGCACGGCGCGGGCGTCGAGCGCCTCCTCGAACGGTGCCCACATCTCCAGGTTGCCGCCGATGCCCATGAGCAGCAGCAGCGGCCGCCCGGTGCCGCGGATCGCCACCCGCAGGCGGACCCCGTCGGCGTCGACGTGGCGGACCTCCCGCCCGCGCCTACGCGAACGCACCCACACCGGTGATGTCCCGTCCGACGATAAGGGTCTGGATGGTCTCGGTGCCCTCGTAGGTGTGGATGGCCTCCATGTCGGCCATGTGCCGCATGACGTGGAAGTCGAGCAGGATGCCGTTGCCGCCGAGCAGGTCGCGCGCGTCGGCGATGACCTGGCGGGCCTTGCGGGTGTTGTGCATCTTCGCCAGGGCCGCGATCGTGTCGCTGAGGCTGCCCTCCTCGATGAGCCGGCCCAGCCGCAGGCAGTACAGCTGCATGCCGCAGATCTCGGCGAGCATTTTGACCAGCCGGTCCTGCACGATCTGGAAGCTGACCAACGGCTTGCCGAACTGCACCCGCTGCAAGCAGTACGCCATGGCGGCGTCGTACGCCGCGGTGGCGTGCCCGAGCGCGGCCCAGGCGACCGTGTTACGGGTCCGGGCGAGGACGGTCCCGGCGTCTTTGAAGGTGCGCGCCCCGGGGAGCCAGTTCGCTTCCGGTACCCGCACGTCGGTCAGTTCGATCTCGGCCTGCCACACCGCGCGCAGCGACCCCTTGCCTTCGATGCGGCGCGCGTCGTAGCCCGGCGTGCCCCGCTCCACGAGGAACCCCTTGACCTTTCCGTCGGCGGTGTCGCGCGCCCACAGCACCACCACGTCGGCGATGGTGCCGTTGCCGATCCACTTCTTCTGTCCATTGAGGACCCAGGTGTCGCCGTCCCGGCGCGCGGCCGTCTCCAGCGCGACGGAGTCCGAGCCGTGCGCGGGCTCGGTGAGCGCGAACGCGCCGATCCTCTCCAGCCGGGCCATGGCCGGCAACCAGCGCTCCTTCTGCGTCTGCGAGCCGAGCATCGCGATGGCGCGCATCGCCAGTCCGGCCTGTACCCCGACGAAGGTGCCGAGGCTGCCGTCGCCGCGGTTGAGCTCCATGTGCACCAGCCCGGTCGCGATGGGGCTCATCGGCGGGCAGCCGTAGCCTTCGATGCCGTCCCCGACGATGTTGAGCTTGGCCAGCTGCTCGACCAGCGGCCTGGGGAACTCCGCGCGTTCCCAGTACCCGTTGATGACCGGCAGCACCTCCTGGTCGACGAAGTCGCGGGTGCGCCGCCAGTAGTCCAGTTCGTCTGCGGTGAGTTGGTCGGCGATGTGGAAGTAGTCGGTGCCGAGCGAGCGGCCGATGCCGTCGTACATGATGAGTCCTCAGCGATCGAAAACGTAGGTGCCGGGCGCCTCGATCAGCGGGCTGAGCCCGGCTCCGCCGAGGTTCCGCGGTGCCTTCTTGTCGGGGCCGCAGCGCTGCCCGAGCCAGGCGACGAAGTCCGGCCACCAGCTGTCCTGCTCTGTGGTGGCGCCGCGCAGCCATTCCTCGGGGTCGACCGGGTTCTCGTCGTTGACCCGGTAGCTGGCTTTCGGGTTGCCCGGCGGGTTGACCAGGGCGGCGATGTGGCCGCTGGTCGACAGCACGAACCGGGTTTCGCCGCCGAGCAGGTCGACGGTCCGGTAGCAGTTCTGCCAGGGCGTGATGTGGTCGGCGATCCCGGCGACGACGTACGCGTCGACGTCGACGGTGCCGAGGTCGACGGGCCCGCCGAGAACGGCGGCGCTGTCCGGCTCGACGAGCCGGTTTTCCAGGGCCAGGTCGACGAAGTCGGCATGCAGCCGCGCGCTCATCCGGGTCGTGTCGGCATTCCAGAACAACACGTCGAACGCCGGGGGCTTGCGGCCCAGGAGATAGTTGTTGACCCAGTAGTGCCATATCAGGTCGCCGGGGCGCAGCCACGCGAAGACCTCGGCGAGTACGCGGCCATCGAGGTAACCGCGCCGCCGCGACATGGCCGTGGCCGCGGCGGCGAGGTACCGGTCGGCCAGGGCCGCGGGCATGCCGGCCTGCCGCTGGTCGAGAAGGGTGACCGCAAGTCCGAGGCCGGCCAGCCGGTCCAGCCGGCCGGTGCGGGCGAGGTGGGCGGCGACCAGGCTGGCGATGATGCCACCGGAACACACTCCGGTCAGCACTGCGCGCCCGGTCCGGCAGATCCGCCCGACGGCGTCGAGCGCGTCGACGACTGCCTGCACGTAGGTGTCCAGGCCCCAGTCGGCGTGCCGGGCGTCGGGGTTGCGCCAGGACAGCACGAACGCCTGCTGCCCGGAGCGCACCAGGTGCTCGATCCAGCTACGGCCCGGTGCCATGTCGACCGCGTAGTACTTGTTGATCGTCGGCGGGACCAGCAGCAGCGGCACCTCGCGCACCGTGGATGTCTGCGGCGCGTACTGGATCAGCTCGAACACCTCGGTGCGCAGCACCACCGCCCCAGGGGTGGCCGCGAGGTTCTCCCCGACCGTGAACCCGGACCCGTCCACCATCTGCGGGATGCGCGGCGCGCGCGCCAGGTCACGGACCAGGTGGAGCCCACCGCGCAGCAAGCTGAGTCCGGCCGTGTCGATGGCTGCCTTCGCCGACGCCGGGTTCAGCAGCGCCACGTTGCTCGGCGACAGCGCCTCCAGGAGATTCTCGGCCAGGAACCGGACGCGCTGGCCGTCGCGCCAGCCCAGGTCGCTGTCCGCGATGAGCTCCGCGACGGTGTATCCGGTCGCGAGGTACGCCTGCACGATCCGGCGCAGCAACGGGTTCTCCGCCCAGGCCGGATCGGCGAACCGACGATCGCGGGGTGCCGGCGCGAGTTCGGACATGCCGGCGCCGATCCGGCCCAGTTCGGCGGCGAGCGAGCCCAACCGCCGGCCGGTCGTCCTGGGACGAGCGGCGAGCCGGCCCGCCAACTTTGCCGCGGACAGGTCGGGTGCAAACCTGCGCAGCGGCCCGAACGCCGCGTCGATCAGCAGCGCGTCGAGCGGCACCGCGAGGTTGTCGGCGTCGGTGACGGTCTCGATCGAGGCAGCGACGTCGGTCATGGCGTCGCCTGCGCCCGCACCGGCGGGCGGATCTCGCGCTTGAGGATCTTGCCGGTCGGGCCCTTCGGCAGCGCCTCCAGCAGCCAGAGGTGCCTCGGGTACTTGTACGCGGCGACCTGCCCCTTGACGTAGTCGCGGATCTCCTCGGCGGTCGCGGTCGCCCCGGGCTTGAGGACCACGGCGGCGCCGATCTCCTCGCCGAGCGAAGCGTCCGGCACGCCGACGACGGCTGCCTCGGCGACCGCGGGGTGCTCGTAGAGCACCTCTTCGATCTCCCGCGGGTACACGTTGAAGCCGCCGCGGATGATCAGCTCCTTCTTGCGGTCGACGATGAAGAAGTAGCCACCTTCGTCGATGCGGCCCATGTCACCGCTGCGGAACCAGCCGTCCGGGATCGCCTCGGCGGTGGCCTCGGCACGGCGCCAGTAGCCCTTCATCACGTTGTGCCCGCGGATGGCGATCTCGCCCACCTCGCCCGGCGGCACGTCCCGGCCGTACTCGTCGAGTACCCGCATCTCGACGCCGCGGATCGGGGTGCCGATGGAGCCGGGCTTGCGGACCCGGTCCGGGTGGTTGAACGACGCCACAGGTGAGGTCTCCGACAGCCCGTACCCCTCGAGGATGATGCAGTCGAACGCGCTCTCGAAGCCGCGCATCACCTCGACGGGCAGCGCGGCGCCGCCGGACACGCACACGCGCAGCGCCGACACGTCGTACCCCGCGCGGTCCGGCGAGCCGAGCAGTGCGACGTACATCGTCGGCACGCCTTCGAAGATCGTCACCCGGTCCCGTTCGACTACCTCGAGCGCCTTTTCCGGCGTGAACCGCGAGACCAGCGTCAGGCACGCCCCCGCACTGACCGCGGCATTGAGCCCGCAGGTCTGCCCGAACGAGTGGAACAGCGGCAGCCCGCCGAAGATCACGTCCTCGGACGTGCACCGAAACAGGTCGGTCGCCGCGACCTCGACGTTGGTCGCCAGGTTGGCGTGGGTGAGCTCGGCGCCCTTGGGCTGGCCGGTGGTGCCCGAGGTGTAGAGGATGACGGCGGTGTCGGTACCCGCGCGGTCGACGACGCCCGCGACCGGCGTGGCCGCCGCCAGCAGGTCGCCAAAGCTCTCATTCACCACGATGCAGTCCGCGCCGGACCGCTGCGACCCGGCGAGCGCCTCGTCGGCGAACCCGGAGCCGGCGAAGATCAGCCGAGCCTCGGAGTCGGACAGGTAGTAGGCGACCTCCCGCTCCTTGAGCAGCGGGTTCATCGGCACCACGACGCCGCCGGCGCGCAGCACGCCGTAGTAGATGACGGCGAACTGCGGCACGTTCGGCAGCATGATCGCCACCCGGTCGCCGGGCCGCACACCGCGGTCCCGTAGCAGCCCGGCGGCCCGGGCGCTGTGCTCGTCCAGGTCGGCGTAGGTGAGGACCGTCGTGTCGAGCCGCACGGCCGGGCGGTCGCGGTACACGTCGGCGCTGCGCACAAGGTTGTCGGCGAGGTTCATGGCAGTCCCCTTCGGGCGAACGGCCCGCCCGAGATCCGGGAGCGGTGCCTGTGGCAACGATTCTCGTGACTACCTCGCGGGTCTAGCCATGTGCACGCGGACACAGTCCAGCCTCCGGCGATTGTGCGCGCGCACTAAGCTGCGGGCATGGAACGGCGACCAGAGGCTCCCGCGCCCGCGGTCGCGGTGATCGGGGAGCGACTGCTGGGCCGGGTCGACAGCCTCGCCACCGAACTGAGCGCGGTGATCCGACGCACGGAATCGTTCTATGGTGCGGGTGGTGTCGTGCCGGCCAGCGACCTGCGCGCCTCCGTGCGGGACAACCTCGTCCACATCCTGAGCCGACTGGCCGGCCGCCCGGTGCCGGGATTCGAGCCGCCCAGGGCGACCGGCCGGCGCCGGGCCGAGCAGGGCGTGCCGCTTCCGGTGATCCTGCACGCCTACCGGATCGCCGGCAAGTTCATCTGGGCCGCGATCCTCGCCGAGGCCGCAGGTGACGACAGCGCCGCGACCGCCCTCCTGGACGCCGCCTCCGACCTGTGGTTCATCATCGACGAGCTCTCCGGCGAGGTCACCGACGCCTACCGGGACACCGTCGACGAGCGCGCCCGCCGCAACGAGCAGACCCGCACCGCCATGCTCGACGTCCTCCTCCGCGGAGACCTCGGCGACGGGTCGCGGCTGTGGGAATCCGCCGCCGCCCTGCGGCTGCCGCACCAGGGCACCTTCGCCGTGGTCGCGGCGCAGGCTCCCAGTCCCGGCGTCGAGTCGATCCCACGCGCCGAGGACGCGCTGCGCGCTCGGGGCGTCCGGTCCGCCTGGCGGGTCGAGGTCGACGCACATATCGGCGTGGTGGTCCTGACCCCGCGCGTCGGGATCGAGCGGCTGTGCGCGCTGCTCGCCGAGCTCACGACCGGGCCGGTCGGCGTAAGCGCACCGTACGGCAACCTCGAACAGACCCCGGCCGCGCTGCGCCAGGCCAGGCTCGCCCACGCGGCCGCCACGCCGTCCAGCCACGATCTCATCCGGTACGAGCAGGTCCCCATCGCCGTCCTGCTGGCCAGCGCGCCCGAGGCCGCCACCGTGGTCGCCCGGACGATTCTCGGCGCGGTCCTCGCGCTGCCCGCGGCCGAGTGCGACATCCTGCTGGCGACACTGCGCACGTGGTTCGCCGCGCAGGGCGCCACGTCGAACGCGGCCGCGAAGCTGCACGTCCACCGCAACACCGTGCGCTACCGGCTCCGGCGCCTGGAGGAGCTCACCGGCCGCAGCCTCGCCCAGCCGACCGGCCTGGCCGAGCTCCACCTCGCCCTCGAAGCCACCCGGATCCTCCACCTCCACGGCGCGCAACCACAGCCGTAGCGGGCTACGCAGCGGCGACACGGTCAGAGAATGCCCAGCTGGTTGGCCCGGGCCAGGGCCTCGACCCGGTTGTGCGCGCCGAGCTTCTCCATCGTGCGCTGGAGGTACGTCTTGACGGTGTTGCGGGTCAGCCCGAGCGCGCCGGCGATCTCGGGGTTGGTCTCGCCCATGGCCACGTGCCGCAGGATCTCGTACTCGCGCCTGGTCAGTCCGTAGTCGCGGAGCTTCCGGTTGAGCAGCAGTCCGTCGTCGTCGGTGCTGACGACCCGTTCGCCGGCCGCCACCCGTCGGATGACGTCGACGAGATCGGCCCGCTCGGCGTCCTTGACGACCATGCCGTGCGCGCCGGCGGCGAGCGCCGCGGTCAGCGCGGCATGGTCCGGGAACGCGGTGAAGATGATGATCTTTACGGCCGGGTCCTTCGCCAGCAGCCCGCCTATCACCTCCGGGGCCAGCATGTCCGGCAACCGGAGATCGAGCAGCACCACGTCGGGGTGGCACAGGTCCATGGCGCTGATCGCCTCGCGGCCGGTGCGGGCGTACCCGGCGAGCATGAGGAAGGACGTCCGCTGGAGGGCGAGCGCCACGCCGTCGAGGACGATCGGGTGGTCGTCGGCGACGAGAAGCCGCAGGACCGGGCCGGTCACCCGCGGCGCGCCCCGCCCGGTCTGCGCGGCGCCGCTCACCGGGCCACCGGTCCGCTCGCTCATGACGGCACCCACGCCTGGACCGTGACGCCGCCGTCGTCGTTGGCCGCGACGGTGAGGGTGCCGCCCATCCGGGCGAGCCGGTCCGATATCGCCGGTAACCCGAGACCGGCACGGCGGACGTAGTCCTCGCCGAGACCGACGCCGTCGTCGGAGACCGTGACGGCCACGCCGTCGCGCACCGCGAAGACACTGACCACCACCGACCGTGCCGCGGCGTGCTTCTCCGCGTTGAGCAGCGCTTCGCGCACGGCGTCGGCGAGTACGCAGACACGGTAGCGCGGCAGCGGCGGCAACTCGGTGAGAGTGATCATGCGGGCCGCCGTGCCGGTGCGGTCCTCGAAGGCGCGGCAGTGCTCCCGCAGCGCCACCCCGAGCGAGACCTGCTCCGGCGGGGCGCTGAGCACCCGCAGCGAGCCGCGCAGGACGGCCGTGGCCTCCATCGCCTGCTGCTCGATCGCGGCGAGCCGGCCGCGGACGGCCGCGTCGAGCGTGGGGTCCTCGCCCAGGCGGCGGATCCCCGTGCCGAGGGTGAAGAGCATGGCGCCCACCGTGTCGTGCAGCTCGAGGGCCATCCTGCGGCGCTCCTCGTGCACGGCGACCTCGGCGGCATGCCGGGCCCGCTCCGCGACCATCTGCGCCGCCGCCATGCGGGCAGCGACCCCCTCCAGGGCCTGCGCGGTGCGATCGCCGAACGCGGTCCGCTCGCGGTTGGCCCCGTAGAGCACCCCGAGCACGTGCCCGTCGTAGATGATCGGTACGGCGATCATCGCCACGAGCCCCTCCACGGTCGCCTGGGGCTTGAAATGGTCACTGATGTCGGGCGAGCCGCAGTAGTCGCTGACCCACAAGGGGCGGCGCGCCGCGAGGACCCGGCCGCCCAACCCCGTACCGACCGGCACGACGAGCCCTTCGACGAGCCCCGACGTGGTGTTGACCGGGTGCTGGAGCACGATCTCGTCGGCACCGCCCGGCTCCCCCACCCAGGCAACCTCCACGCCGGTGCTCTCCGGCACGGTCGAGACCATCTGCCGGTTGGCGCTGGAGCCGTCGAGCAGCGCAAGAATCCCGGCGTACTGCTCGTCCAGGGCGAGCAGCACGTCGGGCAAAGGTTCGGCACGCTTCCGGTGCCCCACGTTGCGCATGATAGGACCCGCTCCCGGCCGGTGACACCGCCGCGCACATCGTCACGCATGGCGGATCGGCTGGACATCTCCAGATGGAGACCTCCGAACAGGGATCTCCGTCTGGGTCTACCCGGGCCGGCCGGACCAACGCACTCTCGGCACCCAACGCAGTGCGGGTGCGGCGAGAGGGCGCGATGCTGATGCTCACGATAGGCGATCTCCGGGTGAGTTATGCCGGCGCGATCCTCGGATTGCGGGGCATCTCACTGGATGTGCCCGCGGGTGCCGTCGTGGCCGTGCTGGGCAGTAACGGCGCCGGCAAGAGCACCCTCCTGCGGGCGATCTCCGGCGTACTCGGCGACTACGGAGGATCGGTCGACCACGGGGCGATCGACCTCGAGGGACGCAGCCTCCTCGGGCGCTCCCCCGCCGCGATCGTGGCGTCCGGCGTCGTCCACGCGCCGGAGGGCCGCCGGATCTTCGAACGGCTCACCGTCGCGGAGAACCTGCGGATCGGCGCGTTCAGTATGCGCGCGGCGCAGGCCCGCACCCGGACCCGGCTCCTCGTGTACGACCTCTTTCCAATCCTCTACGACCGCCGCGGGCAGCGCGCGGGGCTGCTGTCGGGCGGCCAGCAGCAGATGCTCGCGATCGGCCGGGCGCTGATGGCCGCGCCCAGGCTGCTGCTGCTCGACGAGCCGTCGCTCGGACTCGCGCCGCAGATGATCGGCCAGATCGGGCAGGCGATCCGGGATATCAACGCACGCGGCACGACGGTGGTACTGGTCGAGCAGAACGCGGCGATGGCGCTGTCGGTGGCCTCCCACGCCTGCGTCCTCGCGACCGGGACGGTGCGGCTGGCCGGGCCGGCGCCTGAGCTGGCCCGCGACGACAATGTCCGCGATCTCTACCTGGGCCGCGACATCGAGGCCGAGGTGGAGGCCGAGGTGGTCACCAGCGCCACTGGGGCGAGGCCCCGGCTGGGTCGGTGGGAGCCGTGAGCGCCGATCCGACCCTCGTGGTCGACTCGGTCACCGCGCGGTTCGCCGGGGTGACCGCCCTCGACTCCGTGTCGTTCGCCGTCGGCCCCGCGACCATCCATGCGGTCATCGGGCCTAACGGTGCCGGCAAGTCGACGCTGTTCAACGTCGTCTCGGGCGCGTACCGGCCGGCCGGCGGGACGGTGCGCTTCCGCGGCGTCGACCTGACCCGCCTGCGGCCGCACCGGATCGCCGGGCTTGGCGTGGCGCGGACGTTCCAGAACATCGCGCTGCTGGCGTCGGAGACGGTCGAGGAGAACCTGATGCTCGGCCGCCACCATCTCACCCGGGCGGGGCTGGCCCGGCACACGCGGCGGCGGCACCGGGCGCGCGTCCGCGAGATCGCCGCGTACGTCGGCCTGGAGGGCGCGCTGGACACGCCCGCCCGGCAGCTCCCGTACGGCGGGCAGAAGCGGGTGGAGATCGCCCGCGCGCTGTGCGTCGAACCCGGCCTGCTGCTGCTCGACGAGCCGGCCGCCGGCATGAACGCGCACGAGACGGCCGAGATGGCCGCCCTGATCCGCGACATCCGCGTCGACCTGCGGATACCGGTGCTGCTCGTGGAGCACGACATGGGTCTGGTCATGGGCATCGCCGACCGCGTGACGGTCCTCGACTTCGGCCGGCGGATCGCCGACGGCGCACCGCAGGAGATCCAGCGCGACCCGGAGGTCCAGCGGGCCTACCTGGGGACAGGGGAGGATTCATGACGCAGTTCGTGCAGTTTCTGGTGGGCGGTGCGTCGCTGGGCGGGGTGTACGCGCTGCTCGCGCTCGGCTTCGTCATGGTGTTCCGGGCCAGCGGGGTGGTCAACTTCGCGCACCCGGCGCTGGTGATGATCGGCGCGTACACCATCGGCAGGCTGGCGACCGCCACGCACGCGCCGTTCGCGGTGACGCTGCTGGCCGGCATCGCCGCCGCCGCGCTCGCCGCCCTCATCATCCAGCGGGTCCTGGTGCGTCCGATGGCGGCGCGCTCGGTGATCGCGGTGAGCATCATGACGCTCGGCGTGGACGTGGTGATCCAGACCGAAATCACCCGGCGGATCGGCGCCGACATCCTGTCGATGCACGATCCCTGGCGGGACCGGGTGGTCCAGGTCGGAGCGCTCACCGTGCCGCAGACACGGCTGGTCGCCCTCGCGGTCAGCGTGGCGGTCCTGGCCGCGTTCTTCGCCTGGTTCGCGTTCTCCGACTGGGGAGTCGCCATGCGGGCGGTCGCCGAGGACCCCGAGACGGCCGCGCTGATGGGCGTACCCAGAACAAGGGTCTCGGCCCTGGCCTGGACGCTTGCCGGCGCCCTGGCGGCGGTGGCCGGCCTGTTCATCACGGTCTTCCCGTCGCCGGGCCTCGAATCGGCGACGGCCGCGGTGGCGCTGCGCGCCTTTCCCGCCGCGATCATCGGCGGACTGGACTCGACCGGTGGCGCGGTCGCCGGTGGCCTCATCGTCGGCGTCGCCGAGGTGTTGAGCCAGGGGTACGCGGCCGACCTGTCGTTCCTCGGGCCCGGCTTCCACACCGTCATGCCCTACCTGGTCATGGTCGTGGTGCTGCTGGCCCGGCCGGCCGGCCTGTTCGGCACGAGGGAGCTGCACCGTGTCTGAGCAACTGGTGGTTGCTGACCCGGCGGGGATGGCCGCCCCGAGCCGCCGCCCCACCCCCGGGCGACGTCCGATGAGGACGGTCGTCACGCTCGCCGGCGCTGTGGTCGCACTGGCGCTGCCGTTCTACGCCGAGTCGTTCTGGCTGCGGCTGGCGCTGTTCGCCTTCGCCGGTGCGGTGGCTACGCTCGGCCTGACGCTGCTGCTGGGCCAGGCCGGGCAGCTGTCGCTGGGCCACTCGTTCTTCGTCGCGGTCGGCGCGTACGGCTACACGGTGCTGGCCGCGCCGGAGAGCACGAGCAGCCGGGTGCCGGCCGGGCTCGCCCTGCCACCGCCGGTCGCCGCCGTGCTCGCGGTGCTGCTGGCCGGCGCCGCCGGGGTGCTCTTCGCCCCGGTCGCGGCGCGGCTGCGCGGCATATATCTCGGCGTCGCCTCCCTCGCGCTGGTCTTCGGCGGGCAGCACGTGCTGTTCAACGCCCCGGCGCTCACCGGCGGGTTCAACGGGCGCAACGTGCCGGCGCTGCTCTTCGACAACCAGCCGGTCTACGTGCTCGGCGTGCCGTTCGGGCGTGCGGAGAAGCTGTGGTACCTGGGCCTTTCGGTCACGCTCGTCGCGTACCTGTGCTGTCGCAGCCTGATCCGGGGGCGCACCGGGCGGGCGCTGCGCGCGGTGCGCGAGCGGGAGCTGATGGCCGGAATCATCGGTGTGCCGGTGACCCGCTACAAGGCGTACGCGTTCGCACTGTCGTCGATGTACGCCGGGCTCGGCGGTGTGCTGCTGGCCCTAGCGTTCGGCCGGATCGTGCCCGAGACGTTCGGCGTGGCGCTGGCCATCGAGTACCTGATGATGGCCGTCATCGGCGGCCTGGGCTCCCCCGCGGGGGCCGTCATCGGTGCCGTCTTCGTGTCCTGCCTGCCGTCGGTCCTCGAACGGTACGCCGGCGCGCTACCCGGCCTCGCCCCGGCCGGTACCGAAGGAATCAGCCCGGCCGTAGCCGCGAAGCTCGCGTTCGGCGTGGCCGTGGTCGCCCTGTTGCTTCTCGAACCCGACGGCGCGACCGGCGCGCTTCGCCGGCTGCGTCGGCTCGTCAGCCCCACCCCACCCAAGGGAGATCGCGATGTCACGTAAGAGAGCGGGCGCCATGGCCGGCGCCCTCGCCATTGCCTTACTGCTCACCGGATGCAGCAAGAAGGCCGCACCGGCGAGCACGGGCAACGACCAGTTGGCGATCGGCCAGGGCGTCACCGAAAGCACCATCAAACTGGGCGTCCTCACCGACCGGACCGGACCGTACGCCGGGCTCGGCAAGAACATCGAGCAGGGCCGCACGCTGTTCTGGGACAAGAAGAACGCCGACGGCGGGGTGTGCAAGCGCAAGGTCGAGTTCGTCGTCAAGGACCACGGATACAACGCCCAGCACGCGGTCACCGCGTACGCGCAGGTCAAGGACGAGGTGCTGGCTCTGGGCGAGCTGCTCGGCTCGCCGATGATCGCCGGCCTCACCCAGGACCTGCAGACCGACAACATGCTGACCATGGCCGTGTCGTGGTCGTCGAGCCTGCTCAGCAACCCGTACGTCGTCGTGACCGGCACCACCTACGACGTGGAGATGATCAACGGCATCCAGTGGCTCATGCAGAACAAAGGCCTGGCCAAGGGGGACCGGATCGGCCACATCTTCCTCGAAGGCGACTACGGAGAGAACGCCGCCGCGGGCAGCCGCGCGGCCGCGAAAGAATACGGTCTCCAGGTTGTCGAGCAGAAGATCAAGCCGACCGACACCGATCTGACCGCCCAGGTGACTGCGCTGCGCAACGCCGGCGTCAGGTACGTCCTGCTCACCGGCACCCCGGCGCAGACGGCCTCCGCGGTCGGCGTGGCCGAGGCGAGCGGCTTCGACGCGACGTTCCTCGCCTCCAACCCGGCGTTCAGCCCGGCGCTGCTGTCCAGCCCCGCCAAGGCCGCGCTGGAGAAGCGGCTGTTCATCGTGACCTCCGTCGCGCCGTTCACCGCCGAGGCCGCCGGGCCGAGTGAGGTGCGCAAGGCGTTCCTGGCGAAGTACCCGGACCAGTTGAAGTCGCAGGCCGTCATGTACGGCCACGCCACGGGTCAGGTCATGGCGGCCGTTCTCGACACCGCCTGCAAGAACGGTGCATTGACGCGCGCCGGCCTGCTCAACGCGTTCCAGAGCCTGAAGAGCGTCCAGACCGACGGCCTCGTCGCTCCCCTCGACTACAGCAAGCCGGGGCAGATCCCGGCGCGTGAGGTCTACGTGGAGCGGCCCGACGCGGGTGTTGCCGGCGGCGTCACCCAGGTGCAGCCGCTGACCGCCGCACCGTTCGCCATCAGCTACGAGCCGACCAAATGACAACTCGAAGGTGAGGAGATGTCCGGCTACGGATCGCCCAATCCTGGCCCGCGGGGGCACCGGCCAGCCGACCCAACCACACAGACATTCCGAGCGACCGCGCGCATCACCGGTGCGGCGACGCCGGCACCACCCACCGGGAGGGCCGGCGAGCCCGGCCCGACCAGCCCGTGGTGGGAAGACATCCGCCGTGCCGCCCAGCCGCCCGTCGACGCCGGCGGCGGCGGGACGGTCCGCGAGCCGGCCCGGTCCGACCGCAGCGGCTGGCACTGGCTGCTGCTGATCCCCATGCTGCTACCGCTGGTCACCCCGATGTACAACCGGATCGAGCCGCGCCTGGCCGGCGTGCCGTTCTTCTACTGGTTCCAGCTCGCCTTCGTGGGCCTCGACATCGCCGTCGTCACGCTCGTCTACCAGGCGACGAAGAGACGGGGCCGGTCGTGAAAGATCACCAGGTCCAGCTCGCCGTCTTCCTCGTCATGTTCGTTTTCGTCACCATCCTCGGCTACGCCGCGGCGCGGTGGCGCCGGCCACCCGATACCCCGTCCGACCTCGAACAGTGGGGGCTCGGCGGGCGGGCGTTCGGCAACTTCGTCACCTGGTTCCTGGTCAGCGGCGACATCTACACGGCGTACACCTTCGTCGCCGTGCCCGCCCTGGTCTTCGCGGCCGGCGCCGCCGGGTTCTTCGCCGTGCCGTTCGCGGTCATCGCGTACCCGCTGATCTATCTCCTGTTGACCAGGCTGTGGTCGGTCGCGCACGTGCACGGTTTCATCACCCCGTGCGAGTTCGTCCGCGCCCGGTTCGGCTCACGCACCCTGTCGGCGCTGGTCGCCGCCACCGGATTCGTCGCGACCATGCCCTACATCGCGCTGCAACTGGTCGGCCTGGAGGCGGTCCTCAAGGTGATGGGGGTGCACGGCCACTGGCCGCTGACCGCCGCGTTCGTCGTGCTGGCCATGTACACGTTCAAGTCCGGCCTACGGGCGCCGGCGCTGATCTCGATCGTCAAGGACGTCCTGATGCTGTGGACGGTCATCGCGGCCATCGTCGTCGTCGCGATGCTGTCCCGCGGCTGGCACGGGATCTTCAGCGACGTGGCAGAACGGTTCGCCCACACCCCCTCACCCGCGGACGGGCTGCTACTCGCGCCGGGCGGCCAGGTCGGCTACGTCACGCTCGCGGTGGGTTCGGCGCTCGGGCTTTTCCTGTACCCGCACGCGCAGACCGGCTTCCTCGCGGCGAAGAACCGCCGGATCATCAAACGCAACATGGCGGCCCTCCCGGTTTACACCCTCGTGCTGGGCATCATGGCGCTGCTCGGCTTCGTGGCGATCTCCGCCGGCGTCACGCCCGTCGACGGCGACCGCAACACCATCGTTCCCGCGCTGTTCGACCAGCTCTTTCCCGACTGGTGCGCCGGGCTCGCCTTCGCGGCCATCGGGATCGGGGCCCTCGTGCCCGCGGCGATCATGTCGATCGCAGCCGCGAACCTGTTCACCCGCGGCATCTACCGCGAGTTCGTGCGGCCGCACGCATCGGTCGCCGAGGAGACCATGGTCAGCAAGATCGCCTCGCTGGCGGTCAAGGCAGGCGCGATCCTCGCGATCCTCCTGTTCGACCCCCAGTTCTCCATCGATCTCCAGCTCGTCGGCGGGGTGATCATCCTCCAGACGCTGCCGGCGGTCGTGATCGGCCTCTACACCGCGTGGCTGCACCGCTGGGCGCTGATCGCCGGGCTGGTCAGCGGTCTCGCCGTGGGGGTGGCCCTGCTCTACCAGATCCCGCAGCGCGGTCTCGGCGGCACCACCGTGCGGGCCCACTTCGGCGGCTCCTCATGGCCCCTCGCGAACCTCGGTCTGGACACCAACCAGACCGTATACGTGGGGGTCGTCGCGGTGCTGGTCAACCTCGCCGTCGCGTTCGTGGGCACGCTCGTCCTCCGGTACGGCGGCGTTCCCGACGGCGTCGACCTGACGGCGCCGCACGACTACGTCGCCGATGAGGGCGAGCCCGACATCCGCCGGATGGCCGAACTGGTCGACGGCACCGAGCGCCGAGGGGCACACACGCGTTAGTCGGTGCGGCATCAGGGTCCAGGGCAGGAGGTTGCGGATATCCAGTGACTCGGGCGGAGCGCCTCGACGGTCAGGCGTGGCCGGTCACCAGATACACGACCTGGCGGGCGGCGTTGACCGCGTGATCGGCGTAGCGCTCGTAGAACCGCCCGAGCATCGCCGCGTCGATCGCGGACTCGACGCCTTCACGCCAGCCGCCGAGCAGCGTCGTCCACAGGTGACGGTGCAGGGCGTCCATGCGGTCGTCGTCCGTGGCCAACTCAGCGGCGAGAACCGCGTCGCGGGTGCGGACGGCTTCGGTGGCCTTCACCGCTATCTCCTCGGCGACCTGGGCCATCTGACGGATCGCCGCGCAGCCCACCGCCTCGACCGCACAGTTGGGGTGGTGGCGCCGGGCGATCTTTGCGATGTGGTCGGCGAGCTGCCCCATCCGGTCCAGGTCCGCCGCGGCGTGCAGGCTCGCGATGATCAGTCGCAGGTCCGACGCGACCGGCTGCTGCCGGGCCAGCAGTAGGAAGGCCAGCTCCTCGGTGCGCTGAAACTGTGCGCTGATGGAGGCCGCGGTGTCGTGCACCTCCTGCGCGCTGGCGTTGTCGGCGTTGAGCAGGGCCTGGCTGGCCTCTCGGATCGCGGCGGTCGCCGCCTGCGCCATCACCACCAGGAGACCGTTGAGCTCGTCGAGCTGTTCGTGGAAGCGGTTGCGCATGGTGGCCTCCCAGGTCCTGCCCTCCCATCCTATCGAGGAGCGTCGCTTAGCGCCGCCGGGCACCGTCCTGACTACCCAGGACCTGCTCCGCCAGCGCCTCATACGTGATCATCGTCCAGTTCGCGTGGTGGCGTTTGAGCAGGTCGGTAAATGCCGGCACGTCGCCGCGAAGGCCGTCGTCGGCGACGGTGGCGGACGCCAGCCCGGTGTCGGGATCCTTACCCCACTGCATCTGTTGCAGCGGCCCCCGGCGCAGTGCGTCCGCGGCCTCCGGCTGCAGCGACAGCGAGACCACCACGGCGTTCGGGTCGTGGACGTCGATGAACTCCATGGCCTGGATCGTCGACCACGGGATGAGGTCTTCAGCCAACCGCCGGTCGCGCACACCGTCCGGACCGGCGTACACCGTCGGCCCGCTGCCCAGCCACCGCCTGAGCAGCGCGACGGTGCCGGCGCCGAAGAACAGTGCGCCGGGTAGGCCGACGACCACCCCGAGGAGGCCGCCGCCGAAGGGCCCGATCACGATGGCCACGCAGACCGCCGTCATCAGGGCGCTCAGGAGCGCGTACCTGGCGGCGTGCCAACCCACCTGCCGCAGCTCGACGGTCTCGCCCATGGCATACCCCATCCGTGGTTGCCGAAGCCGACACACCGGTGATCCCCCGCCGGCCGCGACACGAAACGCCCGGCCGCCGGGCGCTTCGTAAGGTGGCCCCCGGATGCGGGCCCTATGGCAGGCTCGACACGTGGTCTTCACCTTCGATGACCTGGAGCTGGACCTGTCGCTGTTCGAGCTGCGGCGGGCGGGCGTGCGGGTGCCGCTGGAACCGCAGGTCTTCAGCGTGCTCGCCCACCTGCTGGCCCACCGCGACCGGGTCGTCTCCAAAGAGGAGCTGATGGACGAGGTCTGGGGTGGCCGCTTCGTCAGCGAGACCGCGGTCACCAGCCGGATCAAGCAGGCCCGCCGGGCGGTCGGCGACGACGGCCAGGCACAGCGCGTGATCCGGACAGTGCATGGGCGCGGCTACCGGTTCGTCGCCGCGGTGTCGAAACGCGAGGTGCCGGCGCCGGCGGCCGCGGCCCGCCCGGAGCCGGTGCCCCCGCCCCGCGGTCCGGTCGGCTACACGGTCACCGACGGGCTCAACATCGCCTACCAGGTGAGCGGCGCGGGAACGCGGGACATTGTGCTGGTCCCCGGCTTCGTCTCGCACCTCGAAATGGACTGGGCCGACCCGCGGCACGCGCACTTTCTCGACCGGCTCGCGGCCGCCGGGCGGCTCATCCGCTTCGACAAGCGCGGCACCGGCATGTCCGACCGCCCGGGCGGCCTGCCCGATCTCGAGACGCGGATGCACGACGTCCTGGCCGTGATGGACGCTGCGGGCTCGCGGCGCGCGGTGCTCTTCGGGTACTCCGAGGGCGGCCCGATGGCGACCCTCGTCGCCGCCGCGCACCCGGATCGCGTCGAAGCCCTGATCCTCTACGGCGCGTACGCCAAGCGCCTCTGGGCGCCGGACTACCCGTGGGCGCCGACCGAGGAGGAGCGGGCCCGCTATGCGGAGCGGCTCGCCACGGACTGGAGCTGGGAGGCCGACCTGCGGGTGATGTGCCCGTCGGCAGACGACGAGATGGCCCGGTGGTGGGGGCAGCGCGCGCGGGCGGCCGCGACCCCGTCCACGGTCCGGTCGCTGATCGCCATGAACAGCCTGGTCGACGTGCGGGACGTGCTGGCCGCGGTGCGGGTCCCCACGCTAGTGCTGCACCGGCGCGGCGACCGGGACAGCCTGCCCGAGGAGGGCCGGTATCTGGCCGACCGCATCCCCGGCGCCAGCTTCGTCGAACTGTCGGGGGCTGATCACTTCGTGGCGGTGGATCCCGACCAGATCCTCGACCGGGTGGAGGCGTTCCTGGCCGACATGCCGGCGGCCGCACCGTCCGAGCTTGCCCTGGCCGCGATCCTCGCACCCGCCGGTGAGGGTGTGGCAGCAGTCGTGGAGGGTCTCGCCGCGGCGGGTGGCCACCGGGGACACACCTCCGAGGGGCGTCCGGTGGTGGCCTTCGACGGTCCGGCAACCGCGATCCGCCGCGCGGTCGGATACCTCGACGGGCACCCCGGCGCGGGTGTCGGCCTGGGTCTGCACGTCGCCGAGGTGACCCGGCGCGGCGAGCGGATCGACGGGTACGGGGTCTCCGCGGCGGTCGCGCTCGCCGACCTGGCGCCGGTCGCCGAGGTGTGGACCTCGGCGACCGTACGCGATCTCGTCGCGGGCTCCGGTCTCGTCCTCGACCCGTGCGGGGAGCACCTGCTGGGGGTGGCGGGCCGGCAGCCCGTGTTCCGGGTGCGGGCCGCGGCTGGCCGGCGTTGACCGGATCGTCACGGGGACGCTGACCGCTTTCTTGACCGGGTGCTTCGCCGCAGGCTGCTGCGCAGCCGCTGCTGGGCCGCTTCGGCGTGCCGATCCGCGATGCGCTGGCTGACGATCTCCTGGAGGAGTGTCGGGTGCATGTCGGTCTCCTGACTGTTCTCGGGGCCTTTGACGGCCTGGGCCCTTCGCCCGGCAGCTCCCTGCCCCACGCCGAGAACTGTGCGCGACGCCGGCGCGGCGAACTTGGAGATGAGCTGGAGGTTGTGGGGAGATCGTGGTGCGGTTTTCTCCACCGGACCGCCGCACGGCCGCCAAGTTTCCGGGGGCGCCGGCGCGCAGAGTCCTCGGCATGAACGCATCTCAGACACCCTTGGCGGTCGGCCGCCCGTCCCGCGGCCTGACCGCGGCGGTGGATGCGGCACCGGCCGAAAGCACCGGCGGCGCGCTGCTCGCCGGTGCCCGCGCGATGGTGCCGCTGATGCTGGCCGTCACGCCGCAAGGGCTCGCGCTCGGGCTGGCGCTCGGGCAGCTGCCCACCGACCACCTGGCCGCCTGGTCGTCCTCGGCCTTCATCTACTCGGGGTCGGCGCAGCTCGCCCTGGTCACCGCGTACGCGACGCAGTCGGCCGGGGCGACGGCGGTCCTCGTGGCGTTGGTGATCAACGCTCGGCTGCTGTTCTACAGTGCCGCGCTCGCGCCGCACTGGCGGGACCGACCGGCCGGCTGGCGGGTGCTCGCCGGCTACCTGCTCATCGACCCGTCCTTCATGCTGGCTCAGGAGCGATACGCGAAGCCGGGTACGGCCCGCGCCAAGGCCCACTTCTACCTGGGCGGCGCCATGCTGCTGTGGGCCTGGTGGCAGCTCGTGACCGCGGTCGGCCTACTGGCACCGTCGGTCGTGCCGCACATGCACGCCCTGTCGGCGGCCGCGCCGCTGTGCTTCGTCGCGCTGCTGGCGAGCGCGATAACCGACCGGAGCAGGCTTCTCGCTGCCGGCGTGGCCGTGGCCGCCGCGGTCGCACTGGCCGGGCTGCCGTGGAGCGCCGGGCTCGGCGTGGCGATGGTTGTAGGAGTGGTTGCCGGAGACCTGGCCGGCCGGCGCCGGGAGGTGGCGCGATGAGCCTGTGGCTGGTGGTCGTGCTCGCCGGGGTAGGGACCCTGATGCTGCGCCTGTCGTTCCTCGTCGCCGCGAGGTACCTGACACTGCCGTCCTGGACCCGGCGAATCTCCGACCTGATCTTCCCGGTCGCGATCGCCGCGATCCTCGGTGCGAGTATGCGCACCACGGCGGCGACGGCCCACCCGGGTGGGCTGGTGGCCCTTGTCGCCGGGGCGGCCGTGACGGCGTTGGTGAGCCGGCGCACCGGTTCGGTGCTCGCCGCCCTGGGCGCGGGCCTCGCCGTCGTGGCCGCCGCGTCGTTCCTCACCGGCCTCGCAGGCTGATGGATACGGGGCAGCACCGACAACGTAGCCTTGTCTTCCTCGTCTGCGACAACGTAACGTTGTCGCATGGCCGCCGACCCGCGGACCGCGTTCGACCAGCTCGTCGCACAGGTCGATGAGCGTGCCACGGCCCGCGACCCGGCCGGGCTGCTGGAGGCGGCCGCCGGGGTCAGCGCCGAGCACGCCGCCACCGCGGACCGGCTGCTGGACCACTTCGTCACCCACGCCCGCGGCGCCGGCATGTCGTGGACCGACATCGGTGCCCGTCTCGGCGTCAGCAAGCAGGCCGCCCGCCAGCGCTTCATCGACCGGACCACCGTCGGCGCCCTGCCCTTCGCCGCGCGGCCCGCCCTGCGCCTGCAGGCATGTCTGGACCGCGCCGGGCTGGAGGCCCGGGCCGATGGCGCCGACGAGATCGGCACCCACCACCTCCTCACCGGGCTACTGGCCGAAGGTGTCGCCGCGGCCATCCTCGAACGCCTCGGCGTCCACGCCGGGGCGGTCCGCGCCGCCGCACATCGCCTGTTCGGTCCGGCCGACGGCACCGGGTCCGACGGCTCCCCGCCGCTGTCGACGGAGGCGATCTGCGCGCTCGACACCGCCGCACGCAACGCCGTGGCCAACGCCTCCGACGGCTCCCCGCCGGAGGTCGGCCCCGAACACCTGCTCGCCGCGCTGGCCCTCGATCCTGGCAGCCGAGCCCGCCGCGTCCTCAACGACCTGGGTGTCGACATCGCGGCCGTCAAAGGCGAGCTGCAGTCCCACATCACCGTCAACCCGACCCGACCGGCGCGGTGGTGGAAACGCCGCCCCCCGGCTCAGCACGGCTGCTCGTTCTGCGGCCGGACCGGCCCGGCGGTCGGCCAACTCGTGAACGGGCCCGGCGTGGCCATCTGCGCCGGGTGCATCGCCATGGCCACCGAAATCCTCGATCGCCAGCCCGTTTCGTGACTGAGGCACACCCGCCGCGCGCACCCGACCTACCACTCCTTCCGGACAGCGGAGTCCCGGCAGGAGACTGAGGGCCACGCCCCTCGGCGCCGCGCAACGGAGGTCGTCCCATGAAGACTCCGGATCATCCTGATGGCATAACCACGGAATGGCTGACCGACACGCTGCGGGCGACGGGCGCGCTTACACATGCCCGTGTTGCGGCGCTCAACACACAACTACTGGGCAACCACAAAGGACTGACGGGACAGCTCGCGCGCGTGCACCTGGACTATGACACCGTCGAGTCCGCTGCCCCACGTTCGCTCGTCGCGAAGTTCTCCGCACCTGACCCTCAGGTGCGCGACGTCATTCACTCCATGGGTTTCTATGAACGGGAAGTGCGCTTCTACGAACAGATGGCCGCTCAGAGCCGCCTCCGCACTCCACGTTGCTACTTCAGTGCCATCGACCTCGCCCGGGGCGCGTCGCTGCTCCTCCTCGAAGACCTTGGATCGGCACGCAATGGAAGCTGGATCGCCGGATGTTCGGTGACGGAGGCAGAGCTGGCGGTCCGCGCGATCGCCACCTTCCACGCCGGCTGGTGGTCACACCCGCACCTTGCCGAAAAACGCTGGTTGGAGCTGCGAGAACTGGTGTCGATCGACCACGCGCCGGCAGCCTTCCAGCAGGCGTGGGAGCCCTTTCTCGACAAACTCGGTCCGCGCGTGACGGACGAGGTCCGCCACGCCGGCGCGTGGCTGAGCGCGCATCTGGGTCGCCTCTGCGCATATCTGTACCGGGAACCACCGTGCACGCTCATCCACAACGACTACCAAGCCGACAACCTGTTCTTCGCGGGTGCCGACCCCACCCTGCCGTTCGCGGTTGCGGACTGGCAGCTGACCACCCGCGGCCGCGCCGTCCTCGACGTCGCCTGGTTGCTGGGTGGCAACCTCGACTCCGTTGATCGGCGCGACCATGAGCTATGCCTGCTGCACACGTACCACTCGCTCCTGGTCGACAACGGCGTGGCTGAATACACGTTCGAGCAGTGCTGGGACGACTATCGGCTCGCGATGCTGCACCCGGTCTCCCGCATCGTAACGGCTGTGGGCATCGGGGTCGTTCCGAACGAGCAGGAACGCGGGTACTGCGATGTGCTCATTCCCCGGTACTGCCGGGCTGTGCATGACCTCGATGCTTGCGGTCCACGAACGTGACCGGAACGGCCGCCCATGAGGCGTCGTGTGTGCGGGCCCGGCGTGCTTACCGAGCCGGCGGCGGGTGACCCGAATCGGCCTGGCGCAGCCATTCTTCGGCTTCGCCGATCGAATGCCGCCGCACTCCGGACTGCTGCGCCTGTGTTATGGCCTGGCGCAGGTGATGGACCGCCTCCGTGTGCATACCCGCCACCAGCTCGGCCTGGCCGAGGGCGAGCATCCCGCTGGGAATCCAGCGTGGGTCGCCGTGCCGCTCACGCAGCTCGAGCGAGATCCGCAGGTGCCGCACAGCGTTCAGCGGCTGCAGGTCCTCCACGAGGTAGAAGAAGCCGACGTGGCGGTGAATCTCCGACCGCGTGAGGTCATCGCCGTGCTCCTCGGCCAGTGCCATGGCCTGCCGGAAGTACGGCATGGCGGCGGTCCAGTCGCGCCGAAGCACCTGATGCGCCAACCCGATGCCGAAGAGCGACCCAGCGATCCCCGCCAGGTCACCGATGTCTCGCCTGATGGCCAGTGCCTGCTGGAAAAGCGCCTCCTCGGCATCCGCGTCGGCGTCGGCCACCCCGTGCTCGAGGGCCTGAAAGTGCATCAGCATGCCCAGCCGATCGAGCGCCGCCGCTTCCGTGGCCCGGTCACCTTCCTCGCCGGCTCGCACCCGTGCCGACCGCAGCAGGACCTCGGCCCTGTCGTACTCCCCGGTCCGGAACGCGGCATCGACCATCGCCTCGATCCCGGCCGCCAGCGTCGCCCCGGCCGACTCCCCCGTGCCCACGGGCGAATGCTACGCGCCTCGCGGAAGTCTGTCGGTCAACAATTGTGGCATCGGCGAAGCGGGCACCGGCGCCGTCATAACCAGCCGGTCGACGACCCGGGTGCCGCAGCGGACGCCATGAGGTCGCGGTCGGCGACGAGTTGCGCGTACACCTTCTCGTAGCCTTCCGCCATGGCGGTGAGGTCGAAGTGGCGGGCGACATGGGCGCGGCAGGCCGCGGGCCGCAGGTCCGTGGCCTTCTCGATCGCGGTGGGCAACTCGCTCGGCGCGGAGCAGATGAACCCGGTGCTCCCGTCGACGACGACTTCGGGGACCGACCCGCAGCGGAGTGCTACCACCGGCGTGCCACAGGCCATCGCCTCGATCATCACCATGCCGAACGGCTCCGGCCAGCGGACCGGGAACAGTAGGCAGGCGGCCTTGGCGTACAGCTCACGCTTGAGCGCGGCGTCGGCCTCGCCGACGAACGTCGCGTCCGGACCCAGGCGCGGGCGGATCACCTGCTCGAAGTAGTCCCGCTCGGCCGGTTCGTTGACCTTCCCGGCCAGCACGATGGGCCGCCCCGCGGCCCGCGCCGCATCGATGGCCAGGTCCGGGCCCTTGTCGGGATTGAACCGGCCGAGAAAGAGCACCCAGTCTTCCTTGGTCTCCTGGTACGGAAAGCTGTCCACATCGATGCCGTGGTGCACGGTCGCCACGCAGTTGATATCCGGCGCCTGCGCGCGCTGCGCTTCCGAGATCGCCACCAGTGCCACGGTCCGGCCTATTTCCCGGTAGTAGTCGGCCATGTCGCCATTGGTCGGCCCGTGCATGGTGGTCACCGTCGGCACTGTGCGACCGCATGCCGTGAGAGGCCCGGCGAGCGAGTGGTCGTGCACGATGTCGACATCCAGGTCGGCGAGCATCCGGGCCGCCGCGGCGGCGTGGACGATCTCCGGAGTCGGCTGGCCCAGACGAGCCGACGGCGGCTCCTCGTAGGTGCTCAGGAACCGCGCCGGCGTGTCGTTGCGCCCCGCCGCAACGAGGGTGACCTGGTGCCCGCGTGCCACGAGCGCTCCGACGAGGTCCGCGATCACCGCCTCGATCCCTCCGTAGGCGCGGGGCGGGATGTCGAACCACGGCGGCGCGACCATCCCCAGATGATGCCGCCCTGTCACCGCAGCGTCTCCGGGCATTTCCAGAACCACCTCCTGGTCAACAGGGCGCGGCGACCTGGGCCGCGTCGCGCCCTACGTGAAGCCCGGGACGCACACCCCGAGGGGCGGTCGGGGCACCTGGCGCTCTTATAGCGCTCGTGCCGCCCTATCCATCACCTCCTATCTCGACGTAGCAGCTCAGGGAACGTCCGGCCGTTCCCGGATCAGACACGGGGCATTACGCTGCCCGTAACCATCAACCGCCCCGCACGTGCGAGAGGGTGCCCCCGGTGACCGACACGGATCATCGGTCCGGACTGTCCGCTGTGGACGGATACCTCCGCTTACGCGACCCGGATCTGACACGTGCGATTACTTCCCGATCAGCCGGTCGGCCCATTGGTGACCGAGGCGGCGTGGAGTAGACCGAATCACATGCGAAAGCTACCTGTCATCGTCGCGGCCGCCGCGACCTTCTTTGCCGTCGCACCGGCCGCACCGGGCTACGCGGCCCCGGGCCACGACCAGGCTACGGGTACCGCCACGCTCGGGCAGTTCGGTGATCCGACCGCCCACGTGAACGCCGTCCAGACAAATGCCGGCCTGAAAGGCAGCTTCATGATCACCTACCCGGACGGGACGTCCGTCACGGGGACGCCGACATGCCTGTTGGTCCAGGGAAACATCGCCTACGTCACGGGGAAGATCACCCAGTCCAGCGGGCCACGCCAGGAGACGAACAAGTGGTCCCCCGGCAGCTACCTTGTCATCGGCGTGCAGGACAACGGCGAGCCTGGCACAGCGGGTCCCGACAAGTTGAACTTCTCGCCCGGGTTCGCCCAGGACCCCGGCTGCGGAGAGAACGCGTCCAGCCCGGTTTTCTCCATCGTCGAAGGTAACTACCGGGTCGTCGACGCGGCCTGATTGTCAGGACGACCGCCCTCGCGAGGGTCAGCAGCAGCAGTCACCCCGTCGCCGGTCGGGCGAGATCGCCCGGCCGGCGACGGTGACGCCCGGGGTTCCGGGCGGGACACTGCCGTGGTCGTCGCGGTTGCACGACCCGCGCGGCCGGCATATCGTCCACAGTAGACGCGACACGCGGGCCCGGCGCGCAACCGCCATTGGCCGACGTCCGCGACCGAGCGAAACGACGGGGAGCCCCGATGTTCGTCAAGCTCGCCCATTTCCTCAACATCATGCTGTACGCGCTCGTGGCCGGCGTGATGTGGGGCACCTGGCTCTCCCTCGGCCGGACCATGACCGGATACGACGCGGCGACCTTCCTGGCCGACGGCAAGCACATGATCGCCAACCTCGCCACGATCATGCCGGTGCTGATGATCGCCACCGGTGTGCTGAGCATCGTCGTGGTCATCCTGCTGTTCCGCCGGGGCGCGACCGCCGCCGCCTGGCTGGCCCTCGCCGGGCTGTTGGCGCTGGTCGGGGTCATCGTCGTGACGCTGGCGGTCGAGGTTCCCATCGACAACCAGGTCAAGACGTGGACGACCGAGACCCTGCCGGCGGACTGGAAGGAGATCCGGGCCCGGTGGGCCAGCTTCCACACGCTGCGGACGTTCCTGTCGCTGGCGGGTCTCGCCGCCGCCGTCGGAGCGGCGCTCGCGCGGCAGGGGCGGTGAACGGTCCGGATGGGGTCAACGCAGACCCGAAAACCGGCGCGTCAGCTTGACCTAGAAAATGAAAACCGATATCAGTACCAGTTGTGAAGATTGCATTCGTCGGCAAAGGCGGCAGCGGTAAGACGACGCTGGCCGCCCTGTTCGCCCGCTCTGTCATGGCATCCAGCCCGACCGCGCCCGTGCTGGCCATCGACGCGGACATCAACCAGCACCTGGCCGCCGCGCTGGGCGCCCCGGAGGACGAGGCGGTGCTGCTGCGCGCGCTCGGCGACCACCTCGGCGAGATCAAGGAGTACCTGCGCGGCAGCAACCCGCGGATCTCCTCGGTCACCGCCATGGTCAAGACCACTCCCCCGGGCCGAGGTTCTCGGCTGCTGCGGGTGGCCGAACCGAACCCGCTCTACGACCGCCTCGTCCACACGGTCGCCGGGATCCGGCTCGCCGTCACCGGCCCGTTCGCCTCCGACGACCTCGGCGTGGCCTGCTACCACTCCAAGGTGGGCGCGGTCGAACTCCTGCTCAACCACCTCGTCGACGAACACGGTGAGTACGTCGTGGTCGACATGACCGCGGGGGCGGACTCGTTCGCCTCCGGGCTGTTCACCCGCTTCGACCTCACCTTCCTGGTCTGCGAACCGACCGTGCGCAGCGTCGGGGTGTACCGCCAGTACGTCAGCTACGCCCGCGACCACGGTGTGCGCGTCGCCGTCATCGGCAACAAGGTCGACGACGACGGCGACGTGGACTTCCTGCGACAGCAGGTCGGCGACGACCTGCTCACCTGGGTCGGCCGGTCCGGTTTCGTCAAGGCGGCCGAGCGTGGGCGGGTCCTGCCCATCGGCGACCTGGAGCCCGACAACGCCGCCGCGCTCATCACCATGCGAATGGCACTGGACAAATGCGACAAGGACTGGGCACGCTATACGTCACAGGCCGTAGATTTCCACCTACGCAACGCGACCGCGTGGGCCAACGACCGGGTCGGTGAGGACCTGGCCGACCAGGTGGACCCCGAGTTCATGCTCGGCCCGACGGCACTGGCCGCCGTTCACTGACACAGATCCGCCAACCCAGAGGAGAAACGGATGTCTCTCGACGTACCCACCGCGCTGCTGGAGCGCGCCGAGGCCGGACCGGTCAACGACGCGGAGTTCGTCGCATGCGTGCGCGACTCGCTGCCCTACGCCTGGGCGGTCATCAGCGAGGTGGCCGCCGATCTGAAGCGCGACGGCGGCGAGTTCGCCGACCACGCCGTCCCACCGCCCAGCGAGGCCGAACGGGGTCAACTGCTGCGGGCACTGGCCAGCGACGCGATCCGCGGCGGGCTGGAGCGCCATTTCGGGGTGAAGCTGGCCTTCCAGAACTGCCACCGGGTGGCCGCCTTCGCACTGTCCGCCGTGGACGGCGACCGGCACCGTGCGTTCATCTCTCCACGCGGTCAGCTGCTCAACCAGTCGCCGGAGCTGCGCGACTGCTGAGTGCGCCACCCGCCTGACGGCCGATGCGGTCGGCCCGGTGCCCGCCACGATGCGAGGGGGCACCGGGCAGTGCGTGAGCGCGCCGAGAGCCGGCGGGTCAACAGCGTTGGCACGCATGAGGGTAGACACGGGCATGGCCCTGGGCCATAGTGCGGGGAGAGCTTGGTCAGGCGCTCGGGGGGCCAGATGCGGCACCAACGCGACACGATCCTGCCGGACGGGCCGACGGCGCGATCGGCCGGCGCGACCGCGGTCGGAGCCAGCGCCACCGGCGCCGGCAGCCTGGGTTTCGCCGCAGTTCTGGCCGCCTCGCTCGGCGTCACCGCTCTCGGCGCCGTCGCCATCTGGCGCCTTGCGATCCGGCGCATGGTGGTGCGACGCATGCACATCGGCGAACTCGAGGTTGACGAGCTCACCGTGCGCCGCCTCCACGTGCTCGAACAGGACTAGCGCCGCCGTCTCCGCACGTCCCTGTCGACCCACCACGACCGGAGGGAAACCATATGTCGTCCGCGTCGCTACGCGTCGCCGCGATCCTGCTCATCGCCGTGCCGACAGTGGAGATCGGTGGCCTGTCACTGCTCCGGATGATCGCGCGACACGACCCGGGCTACCTCGACAACCCGGTGCGACGCAACCTGTTCCGGGCCGGCCACGCCCACGCCGGGGTCTGGATCATCTTCGCGCTCGTGGGCATGCTCTACGTCGACCAGGCCGACCTCTCCGGCAGCGTGAAGGCGATTGTGCGCTCGGGGTTCGCCGCCGCACCGATCCTCATGCCGCTCGGCTTCTTCCTGTCCATCCTTCCGCCACGCGCCGACCGCCCCAACAAGCTGATCGTCCTCGTCTACCTGGGCGGTCTCTCGCTCGCCATCGCGACGGTGACGCTCGGCATCGGCCTTCTGAGAGCGTGACGAACGGGTTCCCGCTGAATACATGAGGTGCGGTCTACCTGAGCAATACGCTGCGAACGCGCTGCGGCGGCTCGGGCAATAACAGATGTGACACTTATCCGGAGCGACTTGCCCTTCGAAGGTCCACCGGAGCCGCCGACGTACACGGACGCCGAACTGATCGCACGCTCGGGTGAGCTGCCCGAGTCGTTCGCGGCCCTGTTCGACCGGCACGCCGCCGCGCTGTACCGGTACCTGACCCGGCGGGCGGGTAGCTCCGTGGCGGAAGATCTCGTCGCGCAGACGTTTCTCGTCGCGTTCGAGCGGCGCGACCGGTACGACACGAGTCGTTCCGACGCACGCGCCTGGCTCTACGGCATCGCGACCAACCTGCTGCGCAGGCACCACCGCGACGAGGCGAGACTGCTGCGGGCCCTAGCCCGCACCGGCACCGACCCGGTGGCGACGCCATGCCCGGCCGACCGGATCGCCAGCCGGCTCGACGCCAGCGCCGTGTCACGCCGGCTCGCCGCGACCCTCGCCGGCCTGCCGGCCAAGGAGCGCGACGTGCTGCTGCTCTACGCCTGGGCCGAGCTCGACATCGAGGAGATCGGCCGGGCGCTGGACATTCCGGCCGGCACCGTGCGCTCGCGCCTGCACCGCGCCCGCAAACGGCTGCGTCCCGTCGTCGACCTGGCGGACGGGTCCGGCGGCACGGACGGCCGAGGACCTACGAAGGAGACGCTCGGACATGGATGACGTCACTCTGGTGCGGCAGTTTCGCGCGGAGGTACCCGAGCCGGACGGCGCGACTCTTGACCGGATCCGCGACGACGTCGTCGCGGCGCTCCCGGCCAGGGATGCCCGCCGGCCCGGCCGGATGCGCCTGCTGGCTGCCTTCCGCAACCGCCGGCCCGCGGTCCGACTGGCGATCGCGGCCGGTGTGGTCGCGGTGATCGGGCTGAGCACGATCGTCGTCGACGCGCTAGTCCCCCCCAACGGGCGGCCGGTCATCGGTCACGAGGCCGCGGCGGCCGCGTTCTACCAGGCCGCCGCCGTGGCGATCCGGGCCAGCGACCCACCGCTCAAGCCGGGCCAGTTCTACTACCGCCGCACCGTCGAGGTGGCCGGTGCCGGTTTCGCCGACGGTCCGTGCGGAGGGCTGTTCTACCTGCAAAAGAGCGTCTACGAGACCTGGATTCCGAAGGACTGGAGCGACCAGTGGATGCGGCGGCAGGCCGACGAGGTGGAGCGGTACTTCTTCCGGCCGTCGGACGAGGCCAAGGCAAAGCAGTGCGGCGCTCGGCCGCCGTTCCCCGGCATCGAGGTGCGCAAGGCCCCGGCGGGGCTCTTCTACCCCGAAGGCGCCTTCCGGTTGGGGGACGAGCCGCGGGACGCCAGCGGTGCCATCGTGTACAACCCGAGTCCGGCCGAGATCGCGAGGCGTCTCGCCCAGGGCAACTGGCAGGGGCCGACCCCGCCGTTCATGGCCGGCCTGCCTCGTGACCCGAAGCGGCTGCTGGACCGCATCTACCACGACTCGAAAGGGCAGGGACGCGGCCGCGACGAGGAGGCGTTCGTGTTCGTCCGCGACATCCTGCGCTCCGGCGTCGTGCCGGCGGACCTGCGGGCCGCACTATTCAGCGCCGCCGCCCTGATCCCCGGGGTACGCCTGGTCAGCGACTCCGTGAACCTGGAAGGGCGGCACGGGGTGGCCGTCGCCATGTCCGACCACGGCGAGACCCGCGTCGAGCTGATCTTCGACCCGGCGAGCGGCGAGGTGATCGGTGAGCGCGAGGTCGTCCTCGTCGCGGACTACGTCGGCGGAGTACGGCCCGGCACCACCATCGGATACACCGCAGTGAGCCGGCAGGTGGTGGACGCGATG